>Ga0209296_1000432_pt1 | contig 36280 bp, 48 predicted proteins | sample S_130206_EF_Meta_FD_187319 | JGI IMG/M metagenome (GOLD analysis project Ga0209296, IMG submission 187319) | Freshwater microbial communities from Lake Simoncouche, Canada to study carbon cycling - S_130206_EF_MetaG (SPAdes) (version 2) | ecosystem: Environmental > Aquatic > Freshwater > Lake ... | reverse complement strand
GTGTCCACCAAGATAATCTTGGTAAAACTTAAAAGTCATTGCATCTTCGTTGTTTGGTCTCTTCTCAGCGGCTGGACCTGTCATAAATGGATTTTGAGGAGTGCCTGGTTTGAAACCCTGCAGACCAAACAATCGGTCTTGGATTGTTTGAACATTAAGTTTTCTAAATTCTTCTTCTGTTAGATTACGACCTTCGGCTTTAGCCTTGTCTCTAATAGCATTGTCTGCGTTTAACTTTTCTGGGTTGTCGCGATAGAGAGTATTATTTTTATAACTTGCTTCTGTTTCATAAATTGCTCTTTCTTCTGGTGAAAGAGCCTGAACTTCTGCTCCTGTAAGTATTCTTGGGTACTTAAATTTATAGGTAACCCCTTTAGCAGCCAAATCTGCTGCGGCTCTTGCGTCCCTGGCTTTGTCCTCTTCTGCTTTTGCGGCTGTTGCTTTGGCGGCGGTTGCTGCCTCTTCTGCTGCTTTCGCAGCGGCTGCTGCTTCTGCTTCTTTTGCAGCGGCTGCATCTTTTTCTTCTTGTGTTAGTTCTGGAGCAGGTGTTGGAGTAGGCGTTGCACCTGGTTTACCATTAGGGTACTTCGCATCAAATGCTTTTTTCAATTGATTCCAGGCAGCATCACCAATACTACTTTTTGGTGTGGCGTTTAATTTTGCAAGGTCTTTATCATACTGAATTTGTTCTTTTGTATCAGCCATTTATTGCTCCTGTACTTTAGAATTAAACATTATTAACGCCCCAACGCACTTGCAAGTGCTTGTGCTGTATTGACTGATTGATTTTTTGCTGTAGATGTTTTTGCAAAACGAGGGTCATTAACCAATGCTTGCTGTAACTCATAATCATTCATTAAACGATATTTCTTATCTTCGCCTTGAAAATTAAGTAACTGCATCATTAGTGGGTCATCAAGACCAACATCAGCCTCTAAGAACTGGCTGACTCTATCTCTAAGCGGATTAATAAACTCTGATGCATCCTTGCCAGCATTAAGGTAATCTGCAATTCCCATGTACTTAACAGCAGCCTTTGCACGTTGGTCTGCTTGATACTTACGGAGTGTTTCAGTAGCAACTGCTTGGTCTGCAGTTCCAATAACAGATTTTAGTAATGGCATCAAAGATGGCAAGTCTGGAGTATCTAAGAAATTGTTTTTATGCAAAGAAATAATTTGGTCATATATTGACTTAGCAAGACCACCAAGTTTTGCTGGGTCTCCCTTTAAATCGGGAGCATTTGTACTAAGATAACTAGCAAGGAATTGCTTCTGTTCATCCTCGGTAAATCCTTCACCAGTGGCTACAGCAGTTGACTTAGTAACATACTCATAAACAGGTTTTCCGTTAACGTCTATTTTCTGAGCAAACATAGGCTTGCCGTTTTTATCAACCTTTTGTTTTTTAGTCTTAGGGTCAATAATTGGCTTCTTCATATCATAGATTGGCGTAGGTGTTGTTACTTGAGTAGTAGTACTTGTAGGCAATTGTTTCTTAGCCTCAGAGTTAAATGCGTCTTTGAACTTAGCAACAAGTTCATCACCCATTGCATAACCATAAGCAGCAAAGTAGGCATCACTTGCCATCTGCTTAGCATCATTATAGTCTTTGAGTTGTAATGCTGTAGATATCTGCTTATTGTAGGAGGTAGTTGGTTTTGCTGCGACTTTTCCGTCGCCACCAACTGCCTTCATATTTTGTAAATAAGCAACTAAATCTGGAGCATTAGAGGATACGGCACCTTGAATAGCATTTGTTATCTTGCTAATATCTGATGCATCAGGAAGTATACTCTTGTTCTTAGAACCCATTAATACCTTGGTGTAGTCCCATAATGAACCCTTACCAGTAGGTGAAGGTTGAGAGATTAAACCACGATAGATATTCTGGAAGGCAAGATTCTTTGCAGAGCCACTTGAATCTAAAAATGCTAGATATAGTTGAGTTGTTGAATTATTTGGGTCTGTATACTGATTAACACCTAATACTCCACCACCTTGCATCTGAGACATGGTTTGAAAAGCAGTCTGGCTCTTAGCAATTGATGCAGCGCGAGCAGCATCTGCTGACTTGTATACTACTTTTTTATCAGCCATCTTAACCTTCCAATTGTCCAGCAAATACGCCGTAGTACATACGGCTAAACGCTGGGTTCTGTGTCATTAGTGTTTCTGCTAGTGTTACGAGTTCATTACGCATGATAGTTGCATAACCACCCTTTGCTGATAGTTCAGCATAGTTAGATACCTTAACTCGATTAAGTTCCTTTTGGAACTCTATGAACTTAGGATAGAATGTAGATATCTCTGTATAGATAGGAGATGTAGTAAATGCTGGGTCGTTAAGTGCTAGACCAACACGTGCAATCTTTTCCTGTGCTGTTCCAGTAGTGATAGTCTCTGGTGGCTTAGCACCAAATCTAGCATCTAGTTCAGCAATCTTCTGGGTATACCAGTAGTTAGGGAACATTCCAGCAATCTGGTCTTCTGCAATCTTAGACTTGAGCATTTGATAAATCATGCCTTCTGCCTCAGTTGCTAGTTCAGTTGACGACAATGGACGACGTGCACCAGAAGACTTCTGCCAGTTATAATACTTAACTGAGTACTCTCCGCCAGGGAAGAACAGTGGGACTACATCTCCAGGAGAGCGAGCAAACTTATCTGCTGCTTGGGGATTATTATTTAAGAATGTCCAAGCATCATCAGTACCACGAACATTGCTTGTTGTTCCACCAAGTGCTACTAATATATTTCGAGCACCGTAAGCCTCTGCAAACTGTGCAACCGACTTGCCATAATCACCAGGATTGTCTTGTGAAATCTTATCCCAGTGCTCATAAAGCATTGTCATAGTCATAAAGTTCATCTTGTTATTAGGATTCTTAATCTTTGCAAGAATCTCAGTAGATGGAGTTGCAGGAGAAATACTCTGGAATAGTGCGTTGAGCATTCCAACCTCACGAGAAAGTGATTCAGCATCATGGAATAAACGTGTACGGGTAGCATCATCTGCTAATGGGTTGTCTCCATAATCGCCTGTAGAGGCTAGATATGAAGCCCAATCCTTTACACCACGTTGTACTGTTGCCTGGTCTCCTAAACGGTATAGAACCGCTTTCTTAAGCCATGAAGGTACAACGATATCGCTGATATTCTTTGGCTCGCCAAATGGAGTAATTATGTCACGAAGTACTTGATATGTAGGTCCAAATGCTGCTGTCTTACCACTTGCTGTAAATACAAATTGACCAACGGGACCAACTCCAGGAAGAATTGGATTGGCTTGACCAAATGCAAGGTTAAGAGACTGTACTGGCGCAGTAATCTGCAGAGCATCACTCATATTGATATTCTTTGCAGCCATAGCACCAAGAACATTTCCTACTAGAGGAATCTTAAACTGTTGCTTATCTGAGCCTGGTTCTTTGTAGAAGAAACCCTGATTATCATCGTATGTCATACCAGTGACATCATAGATAACATTTGAGTCACGTTGCTGTAGTGCGTTGTATGACTTAGCGAATCTATATGCAGGTACCTTGTTCTCGTTAAAGAGTTGTCCCCATTTATAAATGGTGTTTGCCTGTGCTTGTGCGAATGGGAATACCAAACGCCATGCATTAGCCCACTGACGCTGCTTTGCAGCATCGTAGAATAAATCCTTTACATAGACAGAAGCCTCACGTGCAGCCATCTGATGAATGGTCTGCCACTTGCTATTGCCTACATGCTCATAGTTAGGGTTGTCAAGACGCTTCTTGAGTTCCTTTTCCATAACACGAAGTGTTGGATGCTTACGGGCTAGAGTCTTTCCACCAATTCGTACTGGTGCAAGGTTCTTAATAGCAATATTGCTTGCGTACTTAAGGTCTTCTGTGCTTAACATGTTAGCATAACGACCTACAAAGTCCCAATATGACATCTGGTACTCAGGTCCAAAGTTAAGGCTGCTTTCAAGACGTGTTGAGAACTCAAAGAACTTATCAACTAACTTGCTGATTTCCTTTGTATTTCCAAGCATCATAGCCTTTTCGCGCTCTACAAGAACACGTGAGTTTGCCAAGTCCTCTGATGTAAAGTGCTTATTAAGTTTATCCTTGAAGACCTTCTCAAATATCTTGAGTTCTTCTGTAGACTTGATACCTTGACTCCAAGGAACCATAATCTCCACAGCATTTCCTGCTGCATCATTAAACTTCGCAGAACCTGTAGCAATCATATCCATAATTAGATGAGACTTAGGACCAGTACCTACTACAGAACGAATCTGTCCAGCAAGTGTATGTGGTTGTGCATCATCAAAAAAGAAAGTAAAGATATTATCAGGGTTAAGATTTTCCTTAACATTAGGGTTTTCTAGTCCTAAATCCTTCAAGAAGATAGAACGGATTCCCTCATTCTTATTAAATACACCCAGAATGTAATCTTTGATAACGCTATCTTTGCTATCAAAATTATTAATTAAGTCCTGTACATACTTGTACTTAGCAGCATCGTCACCGTTAATCATTAGTTTAGCGATATCAGCATCAAACTTATCGCTTGCAAATCGGTTTAGTGTATATGCAAGTCCAGTAAAAAAGTCCTCGTGCTGTGCATCTACAGTCACGTAATGTTTCCAGATTTCAGAACGACGGTTAGAGTTGTAGTCAGATACAGATGCACCACGGTGGAATTGCTTCTGTGCCTCACGTACAGCATCCAGTAACTCACCTTCGGCATCTGCATTCTTAAATGCGTTGCCTTCTAGGTCGGTACCGTAACGTGCAACTCGTGTTACTAAACCATTCTTTTTATCTGCATTTGCCATAACCATAGCAATGAATTGCATTGGATGGCTAAATATACTGTTATGTCCTGAGAACATTTGGCGGAACTGCATTTCTGCAATATTGCGAAGAATGTAAGACATACGGAATACTAACTGTGCTGTACGCCATACATCACCAAGTTCTTCAACAAGAACTTTTCCAGCCTTTGCTGTGCCATAAGCCTTATTGAGTGTATAGTTGTTAAGAGCCTTAACTACTTCACGGCTATCTGGTAGGCGTACTACATCCTGTAGTAACTGGAACTCATGAATGCCGCCACCCAAGGCTACTGTTTGGTCACCAGCAAGAATAACTGTTGGGACCTCATCATAGCCAAGTTTATTAACGCTATAAGCAGTTAGGTCTTTAGCCTCTTTAGAACCGCTAATCTTGATAATTTTAGCAAGTTCATCACGACTTGCAGCATCTAAACCTAGTCGAGTGGTAGCAACATCAACAACCTCAGACATTGCATCTTCAATAATCTTTGCGCGTTCCTGGTTACCAGTAGATGCAAACAACTTACGGATAGTGCCATTGATAAGTTCTTCTTGGCCACGACCACCTAAAGCAGTTTTAATCTGAGCAGAACTAAACCAGTCTTCTACACCATTAGTAAGCCCTGTTAAATCACCTAGATTGTAGACTGCGCTACGTACATAATAACGGCTATAACTACGTTCAATTGTTTCAGCCCACTTAACTGGAATGAGACTTACTGGGTCAACTAACTTAGCAACTGGATTTCCTACTAAATTACCTACCTCGGCACGAAGTGAGAATGACTTAAAGATACGTGGGTCAGTTGTTTCCTGTCCCATATGCTCTAGGAATATACGATATACATCATCTGATGTATTAGCATCTGTTAGAGCAACAACCATATCAGCGTCTAAACGCTTACCAAAGAAGTTACGCACACGTGCTGGGTCTGTTTCTGCTGCAACTACTTCTGCAATCTCAGCAAAACGACGGCCTAGCATGTACTGTAGAACCTTCTTAAAGTCTGTTCCTAGTTCGCCACCGTAGTTCTCTGTAAGACCTACCTGTGCACGTACATACTCTGCAAGAGAATCACCTTGACCTGTTGGCAGGTCTAGTATCTTACCTAGACCCTGATAGTCTGGGTCATTAACAATATTCTTAAGAAGTTCTGGGTCATTGTCTGCAAGTTCACGAAGTAAATCGATATCTTTTGCACGCTGGTCTGCTTCTGCTTGAGCCTTTGCAGCCTTCTCTAACTTCTGATTAGTCTTAGCAATGGCATCTTCTGTACCCTTAATTGACTCCATAAACTTGGCAATATTAGGTCCAAGGTTAGTTGGGTCAGCAAACTCTGCTAGTGCATTACCAATTTCAGCCTTATTGGCAGCAAGGAAATCCATAGTATTGGTGATTACAATTCCACCAGTTTCACCATAGATAGAACGAATATTTGAGAATCCATCTACTTGCCAGATTTGCTGGATTGCATCAGATACTTTTTGAGTAACTTCTGGATTCTTAAGCGCAACTGTCTTAGCAATAAGTGAACCTAGTGTCTCTGCATTCTCTGAGAACAAAAGAGAACCTACAGGACCGCCAAGTTCCTGACTATCTGCCTTCATAGCCTGCCATAGAGTGTCAAATGCTTGACGAACCTCTGGAGTCTGCGTGAAGTCATTAGATAAATCATCAAATTGCTGCATGAGCATAGTGCGTCTTGCTGACTCTGCTTGCTTTACTGGGCCAGAAGCGCCAGCAAAGTCATCTGCAAGGTCAAGAAGAACTGGTTTCTTACCATTATCAAGAGCAGTAACGATGTATTCATCTAAATCGTGTGCGCCAACAGAGATTTTTCCTGGTAATGGAATTTCATCCATGATGATATACCCATCAAAGAAACCACCAGTGTTCTTAGCATCAGCAGAAAGACGGTCAACAGCCTTTACAAGTTCGCCAGTTTGTATCTTTTCATTGCCAAGAATCCATCGTGAAATGTTTTCCGTAGATAAAACCTCATTAGCAAATGTATCTGTATCAGCATTCTTGAATACATTTCTTTCGGTATTAAGAATTGTATCAGCAACTCTAGCAATTGCTTTAGTCTTAACTGTTTCAAGACGTTGCAATTCCTGTTGTTCTTTAAGAAATCTATTAGATGTACGAGTCTTAAGGCCTTGATTAATACTTGCTTGTCCATCTGCAAAGCCTTTAAGTTCTTTTGTAATCTCTGCATTCGCAGCAAGTTTTCCATCTTGTGTAAGTCCCTTAGTAAGAGCCTTCATCTCGGAAAGTTTTTTACCTCCACCAACAATCTTAGAGACAGCACCTGGTCCAAGCCATGTTGAAGGGTCTGCAGCAAGGTTAAGCGTGGCATCAACGATACCTGACATTACACGATAGGCGGTTGTATTAGGGCTAGCACCTAAAGACTTAGCAGACCAACGACCAATAGTAAATGATTCGCCAGCAATCTTGCCGTAAGCAGACATTGCCTTTGCTTGGTCTTTGCCAACACGTGATTCAGGAGCAATAAAGAATCCTGCACCTGTATCTACGCCAGGCTTTCCGCCAAGAACATCTTTAATTAAAGAACCAAACTGAGTATTACTTCCACCTAGTGTTGCAAGGTCTTTTAAAAATAAACTTGGGTCTTTTTCTGCGGCAATATCACGTGTAAGTGTAGTGCCAAAGTCATAAGGCATACGTAACAGAGCAAATCCTGCACGAGATACACCCTTAAATGGGTCATAAATCTTATTTGCAAATGTATCCATAACAGAACCAACAAGACCACGGTCCTTTTTAACTGTAGATTTAATTTTATCTACATTCATTAAGTCTTGTTTAAGTTGTGAGATACCATCTAAAGATGCAATCTTACCAATACCAGGAGTGCTTGCTGTCAAACCCTGATTGACCATAGACATTACTAGGTCTTTGCTGATATTTGGGTACTTCGCAGTAATAGAATAAAAATTTGTATAGTTTTGAGGCGACAAGTTAGCCATCGCTGCATTAATCGAGCGTTTTTTAGCATCATTAATGCTTTGCTGCGACCAAATAGTAGTAGGTGCGTTTGGATTAGCCACTATCTACCTTCTTCGTTAAATGCTTCGACCATTCGACGTAGTTGTGGGGTAGGGTTAGCCATATACATAGCACGTAGAAGTACAGAAGTCTGGTCAATTGCATCTACAGGAGTCTGAAGTACTTCAGCACCAGCACCAGGACCACCAGGTGCACCTTGTGATAGTGGTACTCCTTGACTACCTGGAGCAAAAACACTTGAATCTGGAAGTTGAGATGGGCTAAAAGACTGACCTTGTGCCTGAGGAGATACCAATCCAGCAGTAGGTGCATTTGTAGGTGCGCCACCAGCAAGACTTGTTAAGTTAGCACGCTCACCATAGAAACCACCAGCAGCATTTTGCATCTTTGCTTCGCGTTGAATTTTAGATACACGTGCTGAGACATTGTTATCAGTGCGCTTTGAACCTGCACCAACTCCAGAAACTACTTCGGCCATTAGTCCTCATCCTCATCCATGTATTTTCTAACATCATCTATTGTTGGTGCTGAAACCATCCATTCAGGACGCATCTCTTTTGCAGATAAAATCCATAATGCATTATCAACTGTAAATCCCGCTTTACGCAAAGACTTATAAAACTCGTGTAGTTCAATGGCATACTGGTCTAGTTTCGAGTAGTCCTCATCAACTACCTTCTTCTTTCTTGTAGCCATTTTATCCTCCGAGTCCTGCTAACATTGTTGCTAAGTCCATTGGTGCTTGTGGTTGTTGAGGGGCTCCACCAGAAGGTTGTCCAGGAGTTGCTGGGGACGGGGGCGCATTCTCAACTGGGCCTTGTGTGCCTGGTGGAGCCATCTCTGGCTGAGTTGGTTGTTGAGGTGTTTCCACCTTAAACACTGCCAACGCAGCAGCCTCGATACTGTCCCCTTTGCGACGACGTTCAATAACGTCGGCAATATTCTGAATTAACTTAGATGGGTCTTGTCCTTGGCCAACCATTGCTGGAATAGCCTGCGCACTTGCAGTAATTGCTGCAGTAAGGTTCTCACGCATTTTTTCAATCTCAATACGCTGTTCTTCCATAGAAACATTTACGCTCCATGGTAACTCACGACGAATGAAATCCTTAGATACTAAATCTGCACCCAATGCTTGAAGAGAGAAAATCAGAGCGCGAGATGGGTCAAGTCCTGCCATCAAGCCGTAGCGTACTTCAACAGAAGAATCGCCCTTGATGTCCTTGCTTGGCATGTACTTTAACTCGTACGGTGTACCCTGTGCGACACCTCTGACACTCTTTTCTTGATTGAATAGGACTTCATCCATTTCAAAACATAACTTGATAACATCTTCCAACACCTCAGCAAGGACTGTTTGACCAGCCTTAATCTGAGAGTCGAAAGCACCAAGTAATGCTTGGACACCTTGACCAGTAATAATACTTGCGTCAATGTTTCCAGTTCTACCCTCAGGATATCGAGCACCAATTCTTAGTTCTGATTGGAGTGCTGCTTGCTCCTGGAAAGTAGCCGCGGGAATATCCAAACGGACACGCCCGACACCTTGTGGTTGATTTGTGCGAATAATCGCATCAGGTCCCATAGGAAGGTCAATAACGTCATCAGGTACAACCATTGGAGCCTGAATAGATTTTTCTGCTGCTTCCATAGCAAGGTTTGCAAAACGAGCACGTGCAAGTTGTACGAATAGAACATCGTCAAACTGTCCACGTGGTTGTCCATCAATAGAAGGACGTTCTGCAACCAAGACTGTCATCTTGCCCATTGGGTTCTTGGCAGATGATAAAACTAAATCCTTACGTGAAGGAATATAAAGAACAATGCTGTTCTTATCCATGTAGCGGATAATTTCAACTTCTTGATTAAGATTCTGGTCATAACCAAACTGACCAAGGATTGCATTAGCATTCTCTGGGAACTCATTTGTTAGTTCACCAATAGTCTTATTGTAACGCTTAGCATATGCAACAAGACGCCCAAAACGGTCACGCTCATAGTAGACGCCAGTTGGGTCTTCTACGCGGATACGAGGTAGTTTACTGTCCCAGTCTGCCTCAACGTGAATAGGTAAGAAACCATAGGAGAAGTACTGGTCTGAACCTGGGTACATCTGAGTCTGTAGGCGTGAACTATAAACATAATTGTTAGCAATCATGCCACGCTTATCAGCAAACTGACGAGCACGGTCAGATGTTACGTTTGTAGTTGAGCAGTTAATTGATGGCAGTGGTGCTAAAACCTCAGCCAAGTCATGTGCTGCAACGTCAACAAAGTTGGCAACCATAGCATGAGGCATTCCCTCAGGGAACATATCAGGGAAGATGTCTACCATTCTGCCCTTGCGCACAAGAAGAATGTTAGCCATGTTGTTATCGCGGTCTACAGCGCGATGCTTCATAGCCTCCACGCGACGCGCGATAAGTTTAATGTCTGCCATTGTTATCCTATTCGTATTCGCCAAATTCATAATCGTTAACGTTCATAACGTAACGAGTATCTTGCTGACGTTTAGTTGCCCATTTATTTGGGATGTGACTTTGATTGATTTTTGAACTACCGATTACTTCTTTTGCTCGCAGTTCACAGAACCACAAAGCCATTACACAGTCCGTCTTACCCTTGGTATCAGGCTTCCATGTAATCAACTGTTGGATAAGAGCCTTAATACCTTCTGAACCTTCTTGAGACGGCATCTCAATTAGGTTATCATTGTTGTATTGCTGACCACGCATAGTGCCAAACAGTCCAGACATGGCAGCAACACCGAAAGAAGTGTCCCATTTGTTCTTGCCAGTAAACTGACTAGAGAACTTCACACCATTGGATGCTAAGAACTGACGTAAGTCATCATCTAAAGCATATGCCTTCTGGTGGGCATTGATTTCAATTCTAATCTCATGCGGTCTATACTTGGCAACCCAGTTCTCAATCAGCCTCTGAATCTTCTGAGGAGTTGGGTCTTGCATGTTTTCAACATCTAAGATGTAACGCTTGCGTGTCTGGCGGTCTACAGTCATAGCAACTGCTGCTGTATTACCAGTCATAGCAGGGTCAAGACCAATAATGGTATACCAGTGCCCTTGTTGTTCAGGGTGTCCTGGATTACCTGGCTTTAAAGGTCCGCGTTTGCGCATCCTGTTGATTGCATTTTGGACACACGCAGGGGGAAAGATTGAGTCTTCCTGGACGTCTTGCTGTTGATAAACAAGTGCCCAAGCAGAAGGAGAGACTTCTGAACGTCTACGAAACAGTGCTGGCCCGTTCCATTTAGGATAAAGGCCGTTCTCATCTGGAACGATATCTTCATCTGACCCCTCCCAAGGTATGTTAGAGTTCGGCCAGAGTGTAACCCACTTCTCAGGGTTATCATCAAACTCTAGCACCGCTGGCATTGACATATAGGTGAACGGGGTTTTCCCACCAGTCCAATGGTCAGGGTTACGAATCTCGCGATATAAATCATTTGAGGCAATACGGGTACCTACGATAAGCAGTTTGCCGTTATCACCAAGTCGAGTTACTACATCTCGCTGGAGCCAGAGGAGTTGTTTCTCCCACTCATGCGCGTTTGAAGTCGTAACAACGTCATCCAAGATGATGAGGTTGGAACGGGCGCCAGTAATCTGGCCACCAACTCCGAGTGCTTGCACTGTCGGGTCCTTCTCGGTAGAATCGCGAGAAAGGTAAATCCTATCAGCCTTCCAAGTATCCGCATCTTCTTTCCATCCGCCAGATGAGCCATAGACAGATTGCATCTTGGCCCAGCGTTCATGAGACAGACGCTGCTTGATAGAGTACAGATACTCCTTGGCACGCTCCTGAGTCTTGGATACGATAGTAATCTTGATGTTGGGGTCCATGGCAATACGATAGACACAGTAGTTGACCGTGATAACGGTAGACTTTGCATGCTCAGGGGGTACGTTTAGAAGCAAACGTTTCGGGCTGGCTGGCTCATAGACCATACTGCTATGCATGTAACTTGGCTCACGTGCCTCAAGGATATCAATCCAGGAGCGGTGATGGGGGAAGATAGGGCTATCTAGGAACTCCTTTGAGAACTCCTCAAAACCTATCTTGTACTTGGCATCGCCAGTGACAATACTCAGGGTTTTCTCACCCTCAGTACGGGCCTTGTCAAGGGCCTTCATGAACTGCTCGTCCTTGCGCCAGTCCTTCATGACATCTGGCTTGCGGTCAGCCCTTGCAATTGCGTCCTGTAAGTCAAGACCTTGCTTGATAAATTCTAGTACTTTGGCCTTTGCCTCGCGTAGTGCCACCACATTGTGATGTTCCTTGCCACCCTTGGCAGCCATAATAACTCCCTCTATATATCCCCTATAAAACTCTTGGGGTTATATCCCCCTTATCGCTCGATACGCTTTAGCGTATCTCGCTACCCCCTCGTGGTTCGTGGGATGGCCTCAAGCCATCCTCACTACCGTTCGTATGTCTTAGCCACCCACTCACAGTAAGATAGACTCACTCAGTAGTAGTCGTTCGTCTATATATACTAACCCGTTCAAAACGCAAAAGCGAACGCACTAAAGTGCTAAATGTGACGGAAGTCACCTAGTAAATGTGTACAAATACGGACATATCGGGGCATCTCGTAATACTGGAAAAATATTTTCTCGCGATAGTGTATACCTATGCCCCTGGGGTTTATAAGCACTGGGGTCGCCCTAGCGACCACGAAACTTATCCAATAAGAGTCTTTAGTCCGTTATCTTTTGTCTTTGTCTGTGGGAAAGACACCGGTCTTTCTGTACCTAGTCAATTAATAAATCGGATAGATACTTAATAAAGAAGCCGCGAGGGTCTACCGCGAGCGACCTTTAGGTCGCGAGCGCGCGATTTTTTAGGGTTTCCGATAAGGCGTGCGGTTTGTGTCGGGTGACTGTCTGCTCGGGGGTCTGGGCTTCGGGCTTCTAGGGGCTTCCTGTGGCTTCTGAGGGGTATTCCTTCGGGCTTGCTCGGTCTCTCGTTAGGGTTCCTAACAGGCTGAAAAATTAGGGCTTGCGCCTGTTTGACTCTCATGGGGGGTTCCTGTATCTTTGTCGTATTGGAAGTCACTCCGACTTCCTCTAATCGAAAGGTTTAAATCATGTCAGCAACAACAAAGCAGGGCAAAGTAATCGCATCAGTTCTTAAGCAGTATCAAGGTTTGGTCGAAGGTCAGCAGGTAGCAATTCGCGCGTTCATCATCAAAAACGCCAACCAACCTGCGCGCGACCTGAACGCGACCCTTGAGGAAGGCAAGAAGTCGGGCGCGATTTCTGCAATTCGTCCAGCGTATGCAAATTATTTCGGTTTCGCTGGTGAAGTTTTGCAGGGCTCAAAGTGGGCTCAAGGTGTCGAGGTTTCCGAGTTCATGAAGGAAGTCGCGGTTTGCCAGCGTTCAGCAGGTGCCGAGGGTGCGCGCGAGATTGCCAAGCGTGCGACATCATGGGCGGAGTTCGTGAAAGCAACACGCAAAGCCGAGGAAGTAAAGAAGGCAAAGCGCGCTCCAAGCACACGCGCAAAGGCTCCAAAGAAGGGCGCATCTGTGGGCGTTGAGGTTATGGCTGGTGAGTTGGTCATCCCTGACACTATTGCAGGTGTGGTCACTATCGGTATGGCGTTGAAGTTCTTTTCTAATCGTCTCGACTCAGCCGAGGACATCAGCCTTAGCGCGGATGAGATTATTCTCGCCGAGAAAGTCGCAAAGCGTCTCACATCTCTTGCGAAGGTTGCGAAGTCTGCGAACCATCCAGCAGGTAAGGCTATCGCCTAAGCCTCGCGCGAAGTCAGCCCGTCCTCGCTTAATCGCGGGGGCGGGCTTTCGCATGTCCGCGCACAGGGCGCGCGAAAAAAGTTTTTTGTTTGTGTTGGGTTTGTGTCGGTTAGTTTGTGTTGGATTGGCTCGTGAGACAACTTTAGCCGTTGCGTAGTTTGTGTTGGATAGGATACGGCTCCAGCCGTTGTCGTTCCGCGAATAATAGGGGTAGGGCTATTTGACTCTCACCTGTGGATAATCTATAATTGAGACATAAGCGAACAACTCTGTCTGCTTATCCTGTTAGGATTCCTAACGGGTTACTCGAAAGGTTCCAAATGTTTCTTACAACACTCGACCTACTAGCCGTCATGATTGCGCTAGTAGTATCTGTAACACTCGTAATCACATCAGCCGTTGCTAATGCTCGGCTCACTCGCTCCGTTCAGGAGTACCGCGCTGCTTACCTTGACCTCAAGCGTCAGGCAAGTAAGTAATCATGTCATTCGGTTATACAGGTATAGGCATCTGCGCTCGTTGCAACATGCCTAACCACCTATTCGTATCCTCTGGCGAAGGCGCAGAGCAGTCAGAGCGTTGTAGCGATTGTCATAGTCGCTACGGCTTCGAGGAGACTCCTGTTAGGGTTCCTAACATGGATACGACTCCAAACTGCAAGGCTTGTGGTCGTCCTGAGCATGTCGTGGAAGGTCAAGAGAGACAGTTATGGCAGTTCGTAACTGCATACCTAGATGATAGGGAGACAGAGTTAGTAGTTCACCGTAACTGCACTACCGACTCTCCCAACTCCAACGGTTGCGTAGATTGCGATTTCGTCTATGTAACTACTCGCTACACCGATTGGCGTAGCATGATTAGCACTGCGGGCTTTGCTTGTTTCACTCAGATAGAAGGAGACCTACGCTGTGAGTTCTGTGCATCAGAATACTATACGGAGAATGGTGGAAGTCATAACTATGTCGCTTGCCCCTCATGTGACGACATCACTCACCGAGATAACTGTTCATGGTTCAATGACTCGCTCTACTGTCAAAACTGTCACGACAACTATGTCTATGAGTGTGATGACTGTAACGAGCAATACTGGGACGGTAACGGACACGACTGTTCAGAGGGCGAGGATAACGGCTCTATCCATAGTTACTCGTACCGACCTAGCCCGTACTTCTTTGGCAAAGGTCAATACTATCTCGGCTTTGAGTTAGAGGTCGAGGCTCGTAATGAGTCGCGCTACGCTGGTGCTGAGATAGCACAAGACACGCTAGGCTCTCATGCTTACATGAAGGATGACGGCTCGCTCTCTGACGGATTCGAGATAGTCACACATCCTCACACGCTAGAAGCCTATCAAACTGACTTTAACTGGGAGTTCATCTCTAAGTTAAAGCGTGGAGGTTTCCGTTCATGGAACACCGATACCTGTGGGCTTCATGTTCATGTGTCTCGTACCGCTTTCGGTGAAGGCGTACCTGCATGGAACAGGGTAGACCGCGACCAACTTATCCTGCGTAAGCAGTCTCATGAGTTACGATTCATGAAACTTATCTACGACAACCAACGACAGGTTGAGCGTATCGCTGGGCGTAGCAATAATAACTATGCAACCTTTGGTGACAAGGGCAAACTGGTAGCCAAACTCAAGTACGGCAACCAATCGGACGGCAGATACTCGGCTATCAACACCGAGAATGATGCCACGCTAGAAGTGCGCGTGTTCAAGGGTTCACTGCGTAAGGAACGGGTGCTGTCTGCACTTGAGTTCGTTACTGCATCCGTTGAATACACTCGTAACCTCAAGGTTACATCCAAGAATCAAGCACTCTCATGGCTACGCTTTACCGCGTATGTATCAGAGAACCTTGAGACTTATCCCAACCTTGCACTAATCATGAGCGAATCGTTCGCTTCTGACTCAACCCCTTATGAAAACTAACCGTTAGGATTCCTAACAGAAAAGAGTAAGCCAATGTGTATGTTATGTGTAATTCCACCCAATGTAATTCCGTCTCGTGAGAAGTTAGAAAACTCTGCGCTCAACAATCCACACGGATTTGGTTTCGCTATCGTAGTACCTAGTGAGAACCGCATCCATAGTGAGCGTACTATGAACGCAGACACTTCTATCAACCGCTTCTTAGAGATGCGTGCAAAGTATCCTGAGGGGTACGCTATGTGGCACGCACGACTAGCCACTCATGGCTCAACGACAGTAGATAACTGTCACCCTTTCAAGGTAGGTCATGATGAGCGTACCTACCTAGCACACAATGGCATCCTGCCTATTGTCGAACCGCATGGAGACTTGCGTAGCGATACTCGTATCTTTGCTGAGGACTTACTACCTGCTATTGGTGGCGTAGCCTCACTAGATAACGACCAAGTGTTCAATCTAATGGAGGATTTCACCTCAGGTTCTAAGGTTGCTATCCTAACAGTAGACCCACGCGCTAAGCATCAGTGCTACCTTATTCACGAGAACAAAGGCAAGGCAGATGCTTCGGGTGTGTGGTGGTCTAACGACTCCTGCTACCTGCCTACTTACAGCAACACATGGCACTCAGTTTCGCCTCGAAACATGGGACTCATTGAGGATGAGGAGTTCTATGCTGAGTGCGAAGTGTGCGATACTGTGTTACTTGCCGAGCCTCTTGACCCAACTGCTATGGACTTCTGCCCTACCTGTGGTAGTTGCTGGGGCTGTAAAATCTACAAGACCGATTGCTTATGCTATCAAGGTAGCAACTCTAGCAAGGGTGGCAACTGGTGGAACGCTGATTCACAAGGGGCGTGGGGCTGGTGAGTAATCAACCTAAGCACATCCCTGTACCGCCTACTCCGTACTACTATGGTGTACGCGCTGAACTATTCCTGCATGATGCCGAACAAGCACTCAAGCAGGGAGATACAACCGAACATGCAAGACTCATGGTGCGAGCCAAGCACTATGCAGGACTTGCTCAACAACTACCAATGGAAGGTCACGCATGACCTATAAAAATACGCGATGCTGGAAGTGTGACCTCGACTTAGTTGTCGAGGCACACGACCTAGCAGAGCGCAACTACTGTGGAACCTGTGCTTGGGATAAACTAGCACTTGTTAGGATTCCTAACGCAGGTGACATGGATGTTTGATAATCACATACCAATGTTCACCAATGAGGCATTGTGCTCTGACAAGGGTTACAATCCTGATTGGTGGCATCCGCAAGAGTTAGCAGGTCGTGGTCGTAAATGGAGTCACACTCCTGAGGCTACGCTTGCTCGCGACATCTGTTCTGCCTGCCCTGCATTGAAGGAGTGTAAAGATTATGCTTTACAATACTTTAATCTCACTGGGATTTGGGGTGGCATGGACAGATTAGAAAGACACGCTACGCAGAAGGCTTTAGGTATGACTCCTATCAACTGGACAGATACCTATGAGTCTGCTGTTTATAGCGTGCCACATGAAATGGAGAAAAATGTATAAGGATGAACAAGAATACTTCGTTGAAAGTGTAGGCGAGCAACTGCTCCTTATACTTTGGACTTCATTATCAACCCTGTTTGTCGTTGGGATAATCCTAGCGATAGCACTATGATGTTAGGATTCCTAACAGGAAGGCACAACAATGTATAGTCAAATAAAAGAACAACAGGATTTCGTTGCCAAAGTTGGTCAATGTACCTGTCTTGTTTATCATCCTGTCGGAGACGAATACCAAAGAGTATTTGCCGATTGGGTTAAAACAGGGAAAAGCAACATGGCTATGCTTGCTCAGTTATTTGGCAAGTGCGTAACGAGAGAGGCGCAACTATGAAAGGCGAAGACAGAAGGACAGTATGGAAGGCAGAAGTAACAGAAGACATGATAAGACACTTATCAGAAGAACAACGAAACGAGTTAATGCGTGAACTGTCAAAAGCAGTTGATGCTATCGGCTCAGAGTACGAAGTAGGTAGGGAGTTCAAGCATGAGTTATGAACCACCACTAGATGACGACATAGCACTCGATAAAGATGAAGTATGTGAAGACTGTGGTTGCCTCATGAGTGAGGATGACTGCGGTGAACCTGATAGGATGTGGGGAGATGACTAGTTTTACCTTCTCACTTACTGTCACAGACCAAGAAGCAGGTAGTGAGCCAATGACCGAGCAAGGTATCATTGACTACATTGTCTTTCGATTGGAAGCACAATCTGTAATCACTGTTGCTAACATAGTACGCGATTACTAACACCCGTTAGGATTCCTAACATAGCCAACTCTGTGGAAGGCAGTTGGCACGCCCCTCACGCACCCAGCGTGGGGGGTTTTTTAATGCCTATTTTTTGATGTACTTACCTGTCTTATGCTGGCAGGTACAATCCTTGTATTCACACTCTGCATGAAACAGAATTGCAATCGCCACATCACCCACTGAATTAGCAGTACCGCCTGCTACGCATCTAGTACAAATCATGGTACTATCAATGTCTTGTCTGGTACAATTAACCCTGACTTCGCAGCAGCGCGCTTCTCAGCGCGATTGGCTGGTGTTGGAGGAGTTTGTGTTGGATTGACCTTGCCGTTCTGTTCACTCTCCCCGCCAACCACATCCTTAAATACAGGTGACTGATAGATAGCGTCAGTATATTGTTGGAACAAATCTAACATGATAAACATGTTGGTAGAGATGTTTTGAATAACGTTCTTGATACCTTCGAGTCCTTTAATAAACTCAGGTTCTTGAGTGTCAGTCCAAGTCTTGTCGGATAACTTCTCCTCCAGCATCTCGAATATCTTCTCCACTGGTGTCTGTTCCCGTTGCTCGCTCATTGATTTCCTGTTCTGTATAGTCTCGTTCCCTGCGTGGTCTGGAACCACCAAGGAAATTCAATAGATTGTTTAATGCACGATTGACGCGCATACGTGCTGCATCTTCACTGATGGCTAATTCTGTTGCCAGGGTAACGTTATCGCAATTATCACCAAAACGCAGATAGATGATACTCAACTGTTCCTGAGTCAGCCGTCGCAGGCTACGCTCAATGTCAGCCATCATGGCAAACCAGTTACCACCTTCTGATGCAACCTGTTTGGTGGCTACAAAGCCAAGGTCAAGCATAGATGGTGCAACTAAGTCACCACGGATAACTGCTGGTAGTAGCAACTCAACAACTTCACGGTCATAGTAATAGTTATCTTCTACCTTGTAACCAATCGCATGTGCCTTCTCACGCTGACAGTAATCTTTAGCAGCGTTGCGTAGTGACCTTGCAATCAACTTAATAGACTGCTTGCCATCTAATGCTTCCCAAACCTTTACCTTGTTAGGATGTTCGAGAAACCAAATCCACAACTCTTGACGGATATCATCAGCATCACACATGTGAAACTTACGTGAGAACTCGTAGGCAATTGAGCCTACCATGTTCTCGTATTGTTCTGTTTCTACCACTTGAATGTTTTACCATCCACCGTGAAAGATTGATTGATGATTGGAACTAATTGTGGTGTAACATTCTTACCATCAACATGCAAGATACCAAAACCCTGCTGCCATGTGAATAGTCCTGCCTTGATGTACTTAGCATTACGATAATCCATAAGATTACCAAGTTCCATGCCCCATACAGTTCTAGGCTTGCCACCACGATAAGTCTGAGTCTGATGTGTTAGCCCCATGCGGTGCGTGTGACCACACACTACAGACATGCCTGAACGCTTGGCTAAACCAAGTGCTGTGGCTCCTGCAGTGGGCTGTACGTTGCCCTCATCACCATGCATCAGCAACCATCCTGGTGCTAACTCATAAGGGTCTGCGTGATACTTAATATCAAGTTCATTTAAGCCTAAGAAGTTTTCTAGTTGCAACTCTGGTAGACCAAGTAACCCTGGTGCACGCATAGCAACTGTGTTAAACAAGCGGTCAGTATGATTACTGCGTACCATGTGCTCAATTGTTAAGTCATACAGCACTTGTCGTGTTAAGTCTCTGTCACGTCCAATAGAACGCTCAAACTCTAACTCAGTACCCTTACTCCACTTACTGATTGTCTGCATATCCATCTCGTCTCCACAAGAGACGACTGTCTCAGGTTGATACCACTGGATAAACTTTGCCACTGCCTTGGTGGCTTCGACATCATGATATGGAACCTGCAAGTCTGATATGCAAACGATATTTTTCATTTCTTTTTGGCTGCTTTCTTCGCGGTTTTCTTGGCGGTTTTCTTTACAGCACGACGCTTGTTTTCTAATCCTACGTTCTTGCTTTTGGAGATGGTTCTGAGATTTGATATCCTGTCATCTCCTGCTCGACCTTTGTTGTTCTTGTGGTCAACTTCTGTTCCTGTTGGTAAGGTTTTTCCTGTGGCTTTTTCATAATCAACTCTAGCCTTATTGCTAGAAGTTGTAACCACTTCGCCATTTTTCTTCTTTCTCTTGAAGACGTAGATAGGACGTCCACCATTTTGTTTACTGCCTTTGTAAGGTCCGAAAATTTTCATTCTTGTGGCCACTTTCCTCTCAGTACCATTAGTCCAATGATAGCATAGTTGGCTAGGTCTTTGTATGAATCCTCAAGGGGTTCATTCTTGGCACCTGCACCATTGTCAATCAAGTGATTGATGCGAGCAATCTTGTCCCACATACGCACACGTAGCCCATTGAGAGGACCACCAGGAGACCCAGCGATATTCTTTGGACCATAGTCTAGATGCTTGTTTAGTAACAGATTGTAGAGTTCATCAACAATCTCATAGACATCAAGGTCAAACTGGTCTACTGGCTGTTCTTCCCAAACCAACTCTTTAAGTTCTGCTTTATTCATTCTCTTTGAGCATCCTTTCGATACCGTCCATGACATGCGACATCTCCTCTTGTACAATAGTTTCTTCAATAAAGTCCTCAAGTTCATCTCCGCTAGCGTTTATGAGCAGTAGAGTCGCTGACTGAACATGGTCATAGATAGCATCTAAGTCACCTACATTGGTGATTTCATTTAGAATATCTAGGAACTGGAATAAATCAAATGAGTACCTCTTGTTGAGGCGCACATTCCATGAGTATTCCACACCACAATGCTCCATGAACTCGAACAAATCACAGGTAACAAAATCACACCCAGACTCTGAACACTCGAAGTGTCCATCCATTGGTATCAACATTATTGTACACTCGCAATCTTTTGTTGAAAATATTCTACACCATTCTTGAGATACATGCTGTTCACATCTTCACCATCTGGCATATTGACTACCACAAGATTACCCAGTTCACGAGAAAGAGACTTACCAAAGTCAGAGCCAGCAGAATCCCCGTCAGCAAAGAGGAATACCTTGTCAAAGTCTGAGAGAAGGCGCGTGTAATGCTTCTTCCAGTTGTTGACTCCTGGGACTCCCACCGCAGGTATACCGCAAACAGTATCAAGCGTGATTGTATCAATCTCACCTTCGCAAATACATATATATGACGTTGCTTTAAAGAAGGCACCGACATTATATAGATGCGTTGTCGCGCCAGCCATCCCCATGTATTTTGGTTCTGACAAATCCATGGAGCGGAATCGTATGTCAACCACCCCCGAACGCGTAAGATACGGAATCGCCAAGCGATTGATGTATGCTTCATGACCCGTTAAGGGCTCTAGCACGACGCCCAATCGAGCGCGAGTTGCCGCTTCTAAAGTTATTCCTCGCTCCGCTAGATATTCTTCCGCCTCTGCCAACGCGCTGTGGTAATACTTCCCCGCGCGAGTTAAGGATTCCTTCTGCGATACTGATTGCTTCACGAAAACTTACCCCCTCTTTGTCCTTAATGATGTTGTATCCGTTGCCTTTGTACTGACAACCATGACACTTAAATATATTTAAATCTAAATTGACTGCTGATGATGCGTGTGAATCATTATGAAACGGGCACTTCATCTTTGCCCAACCTTTACGAGTTGGAACAGTAGCACCATAGTGCTCTAGTATCGCGGTGATGTTCGGGTTATCTTCATTCATTTATCTAAAGCCTTTCGTAAAAGGTCCACCCACACCTGCACAGGCATGGTTGCGTACCAGTCTCCAGGGTTCCCCTTCCCTTTCCTCTTGTGCACAACCACACCTGTCCAAGCCTTGTCGTTAGCCATCTCGACTATCAACTCTTCTGTCCAGCCTGCTAAGTCCATCTTAGCGTGGTTCTTTATCTCTATAGTAACACCAGGAATACCTGAAATGTCACCTTTATCGAGAGTCGCGCCAGCAAGGCGTCTGTCTACATACGGAAACCATTGTTTGAGGTATTTGACTACATCTCGCTCTGCTCCCGCACCTTTAGCCTTTGCTGCGCGACCACCCATTATTAGTACCAGCCGTTTTGGTTATGAAAGGCTAATGCCTTTGATGGACTACCGTAACGGTGCTTTATATATTTGAGACCTAAATCAATTTGCTTAACCATTGGAGTATTCTCAGGCATGTTTAGTATCTGAGGTATTCCATAAGCAGATGAGCGTGGATTGTCTGCGGTATAATCCCAACGAGACTCTTTGTTCCATAATGTAAACAATGCTTTCCACTCTCTAGTACTCTTGTATTGCTCTAGGACTTTTCCTTTTGCAATCCATTTTGCCATTTTTTTCATCTCGGATATTGACGCTACACCAAAGATTGGTTTAGCGCAGTTCTCTTTGATTGCTATCTGTCTTTCCAAAAACATCGCACCCACAGCGTGAGGCAAGGTTCCCACAAAGACTACAACAGCCATAATCCAAGCATATGTTGTTAGTTTCATTCTTACTCCTCAATTGGTGCGGTTGCCTGCGTTCCACAGTCAACACACTCCATATCTCTGAAATACATCCCAATGGTTCCATCTTGGTCGAAGGATACCTTGAGATTCCAAATGTAACATCCACAGATACATACCGTAGTTGGCTCACCACGGATATCCATTGCCCTTGTGTAATCTGGTTTTAGTTGGTTTATATCTTTAGTCATCGTCATCGTCTTCCCACTCATCGGGTTCTACGTTTGGAAACGGATTACCCCAATCAGGATTGGGTACGATAGGGTCGATGAAACTCATTTTAACCTCTCAGCGATGTCAGAAACATCCATGTATTCGGGGTTAAAGTTCAACCAAAAGGCAGTATTGCCTGTTGGGTCTGCCTTACCATAACGGTTTTTCACTGGTGCTACTGCGATAAACCCAGGAGCATCAGTTCCAACTGTGCAGATAAGAGCAGGTAACTGTGCAACCATACCCTGCAAAGCAGAGCGTGGCTGACATGGTGTGCCTGTATATGATTCTTTAGTATGGTGCAATACAAGGACTGCTGCGTTTGTATCTCTTGCAAGGTACTTTAACTCTTTTAATGTTGAACGCATGTTGGCAAACTCTTCTCCACCATCGTTAGCAATATCCATAAGGTTATCAATAACAATGAGAGTTGGAGAGCAACCCCATAGTTCTTCAAAGGCAGCAACCTCTTGGTCTAGGTCATCTAGTGTAGGACTAGACTCAAAAGACCAGAAGATGTGCCCTGCATTCTCGTTAATTGTCTTGCGAGTATCGGCAACATCAGACTCAAGCATGTGTTCTGCATCAGTCTGAGTCTTACCAGTAATCATAGATAGCAAACGCATAGCCATTGTATGTGCGTTAGTATCGGCACTTACGTAAAGTGTCGGTACTTTTGCGCGAAGTGCAATTGCTAAAGCAAGAGTTGACTTACCCGCGCCAGGGGTACCTGCAATCATGGATATCTCCGAACGACGGAAAACCATTTTGTTAATATCAAAGGTACGAAAGACCGTTGGAAGCGGTTCGCCACCAATATCTTTGCTACCTACGGCACGGGCAAGTGTTCTCATGTCTTAGAATGTACTCCACTCAGCATCATTGCGACGGATGAATACAGGTTCGCATTGGTCTGGAGTTCCCTTTGGAGTAGGGCACATATAGCCCTTCCAAGGTCCCTTTGCACCTGCGCCTTGTCGCTTTGTCATTACTCCATGGATACACTTCTTGGACTCTGGTCCTAGAGTGTTGCCAGAAGTTTGTGTTGGATGAGCCGTATGGTCTACCTGTCCAGTAGGAAAGGCAGTCCGTAGGTTATCCATCGCTTGTCCTGCAGTCTGCGGAGCACCTGCAAGTGATTGTGCCATCTGCTTAAGGAGTTCTTGTGACTCCTCAATGCCTACGGCACTTTCGAGAGCCTCGCAGAATGCTGCATAGGTCTCTGATGCAACGACGAATATTCGTCCATCGTTGAGTTTGCTACTGACTTGGAAGTTACCAGTCATTTGTTTATCTCCTCTTCGTGTTCGAGTTTGAACCCTATATTGTCCCATGCATCAATCTGTTCATCTAAAGAACGGATGATGGGTACTATATCGCTAACTAACGTGTCCATTAACAAACTTACAGGATGATGTGATTCCACATCGACCACAGTTAGACAGGTTAGGTAGGAAGATTGTTTCTTTTCGAGCCTTGTCAAAGGTGTTGAGTATATCTTCTACTCGGTCTGAGTGTAAATTATTTAGGCTCCATAACGAAACGTAACCAGTACGTGCATCCCAGAAGCCTGCCTTGTCGACAGAGACCCCTTGCTTCTCAAGTGCCCACGCATAGACAGCGAGTTGTAAGGGATGCCTTTGGGATGACGCACCAGTCTTGATGTCGAGGAGCACCCGATTCCCCTCGAAGTCCACCATCACGCGGTCAATGGCCATCTTTACAGATGAGTCATCAATCTCAATCTCATATTCTTTTTCAACAAAGTCTTCATAGACTGACCAGCCGTTCATGCGGAACTTAGCCCAGTTCTCTAACATCCAGCGACCTTCGCCATACCACCATGACATGTCTTCTTTCTTAGCAAACTGCCAAGTGTTCATGTCACCATTGATTTCTTCGTCTTCTTTTACTTGGTTGAACCAAGCATCATTCCAGACTGTATCAAGGTATGCGGAGTCAAGAGTTATCTGACCTGCGTTGTCATAGTTCTCGGTAGCCTTATGCACTGCAGAGCCACCAGTAAACCATACTGCATGGGCTTCTTTAACGCCTTCGACTTTTTGTAGATAGTACTTCCAGCCACACTCTTGCCAAGTGGTAAAACTGGAATAGGAAATATGCTTAGGTAATTCGTTCATGGTTGTACCGTATCACAGCCATGGGAACCATACGCGTCGAATCCACAGTAGTAACAATCCATTGTTTCGCCACATGCCTTGCAGATATACTTGAATTGAACCTCATCACAGCATAAGTGAGTGACATCTGCTATCCAGTAATACGTATTTGCATCTATAAATTTTGTCATACGGCGACGGTACCATACGGGTTTCTTAAATGCTGTCTGAACCAGATTTTAAGAAACGCCCCCCTACCCCCCATAAAAATTAATGGTGGTTCAGGGAGTTGGAATCAGACATTTGTCGTCGCCGTCATTTGAAGTTTCCGCCCCACGGTTTCCCGCACTTCTATGGTACAGTAAGTTCCTCATCTAGGGGGGTCAAATGGAAAAGAAGATAGGCAAAAAGGTTTGGTTTTCTTGTGGCAAGATATGTGGCTTTGGTATTGGATTTACTATCAACAGATACTTTTTTGATTTACAACTAGGATTCTGGTACATAGGCTTGGAGTACTAATGCCTACCTATGAATACAAGTGCGATGCCTGTGGTACCACCATGGACAAGCAAGTTGAGATGGAAGATAGAGATAATGTTTGGGAGTGCTCCTGTGGGGAGCCTATGAGGCGTGTCTATACCGCCGTACCAGTCAAGTTTAACGGTTCAGGATTCTATTCTACGGGTGGGTAAACGACAAAAAACCCCTCCGCCTAGGGTAAATACCTTAGGTAGAGGGGTTAATCGTCTTAAATCGCCTGCTAGGGGCCTAAAAAGGCTATTCTTGAGACCCTAGTCCGTAGTCTGCGTCATTCTTATCTGCCCATTTAGCCAATGGGGCAGCCAATGCACCGATTAGTACAGCGTACTGTGGTGCTAGGTCAGTCAGCATGGCAATACCCATGACAATGGCTGAGGCTAGGATTGCGCGAAGGTATGACTTAATTGCTGCTTCTTGCTTCTTAGTTAGGAACTTTTTCATTTATTTTCCTTTTTCTTTGGGAGTGGTGTTGCCTTTGCTTTTATACTGTTAAAAATCTTTACTTCACCTAGCCATGGGAACCATGGTCGTGTGTCTTTACCTGAGGTTTCCTTGATAGAGATATGAAGGTGATGGTTATGAGGGTTAGGTCCTGAATAAGGCTGGTCTCCCTTTTGAGGGGTCCAGATACGTCCTTTGAAGATAAGGTACTTAACCCTAGGGTCTGACTTGAGATTATCGTATGCAATCTTGCAATCTATACCAAAGGCTGGGTCGTGAGTAATGTCTACTGCGTAACCTGTGTTGTGGTCTGAATCAGGATTCTGTTTTAGGTGAGCAGCAGATGGGAGCAACCCATCGCTTGCCTTCTTCCGCTTTGGTCGCAGTGCCGTCGCCTGACGGAGCACAGCAATTGCAGCAGGTGTGGCTTTCTTGGCTACAGGTGTCACTCATCTCTCCCCTTGGCTAACATCATCTGATAAAGGATTTCTACTTTTGTTTCTAGTCTTGTAACGGAATCTTTAACACTTGAACCACCATTAGGCTTGAGTTCGTAAAGATAATGCTTGACTAGCCAGCGCACAGAACCAGCAAATGCTGATATGATTGCTATAATAGATACGATTAGTCCAGCCCAATTAGATGTTGTCACTTATATCTCCTATAAGGCTCTGATTGTCAGAAGCAGTATGCCACCAAATCCACTGAAACGTTTATCTGATGGGGTGCGGTTAATGAATTGCATTTCTTCAATGACTCCTAAATAGGACTCGTTGTTTCTGTAATCTACTACGCGAATAGTATCTCCAGCATTTTCTACGTTTTCTAGTTCAATTAACTTTGAGTATGCCCAACCCTCATAGCCAACCTGAACACCATAGGTGTCTGATTCACGGTCATAGCAAGCCAATGGATATTGGATAACGCGCTGACGAGGGATAGCGGGCAAAGATTTAAGTTGATAACCCTTAAAGGTAGGACCCTTGGTTGAATCCGTGCTTAATCTTTCAAATACGAATTTAAAGGATAGATATTCCTGAGAACCTAATGGATATGCGATACCCACCTCAGGTATGGTTTCACCCTCTGCAAAGTAACCAATAGAATACTCAGTGCCATTAGCGTCAATTGACTTAATGGTTAAAGCACCATTACTTGCTCCCATTCGTGGTTTGATATTCTTAAAAACTTTGTTCTCAAGTGTTCCGTAACGAATAGCACCAGTTTGGATGTAGCCACTTGACATGAGTACAGTAGGGCTTTCATAGTAAACAGCACCATCGCTAGCACTTGCATAGGCTGTACAGAACACCATTTGGTTTGTAGAACCAGAAAAAGCACACGCAGTTGTTGGATGCGCTGTTACGCCTGGAAAATAAACATCATTAGCGTAGGCAAATCGTAGTGTTTCAATTTGCTCGGATAGATTGATTCTTATTACACCTGGCTCACCGTCTATACCAGTTGCGCACCAGACATAATTAGAACGAGCAGCAAAGTCATAGCAAGGTTGGGTTGTTTCTACAATAAGTGGACCATAAATGATAGAACCATCTTGGTCATTAACTTGCGCTACACGGATTCCCTTATTAGTTCCAATAATCATATATGAAAGATAGTAGTAAATCTTGTAGACAATCTCACCTACTGGCAGTTCTGCTGCGATTGATGCAGATGTAAGTGCTGGCATTTGCCCAGTTGCTGTCTCAAGTGTAAACTTAGAGATAGTTGACTGAATGCCATTGTAGCCAGAGATGTAGATTGCAGGACCAGATGCTGTAATGCTTGTGTATCTATGTGTGGTTGTTGTATGAGTATAAACAAGTCGACCACCACCTGCACCAGTTAAGGCTGTTGCATTGGTAGGAATCTCATAAACTTTATTATCAATACAGGCTACAATACGTTCTTTGATAAATTCCATGGTTGAGTTATCAGTAATAGTAGAACCTGTAACATCAAACATCTTGACTTCATCAGCAGTGCTTGCAGCAGAACCAGTAAGGGGCTTCTTAAACATTGTTAGTTTAGTATTACCACCACTTGTAACGTTTGTAAGCCAATAGGCAAATGTTCCATCATCACACATTGCATAGACTGGATACACACCAGCACCAGCATTGTAATCAATAAAGTGAATAATTTGGGCAACACCTGTACCTACTGGAGATACAGCAGTTGATGTTACGTTAGATGCAGTCTTTGCATAGGTAAAGGTAGTAGTTGTAGGTACACCTGTAATGCGGTACTCGCCATTGAAGGTCGCGTCCACACCAGTAATTACAATTTGCATATTAGTAGATAAACCATGTGCTGCCGCTGTAGTCAGCGTTGCTACGTTAGAAGTTAAAGCCTTGTTACTGATAGATACAGTAATGGGAGAAAAGCCTTTATCTACATCATATTCATCATGAAGAAGAACCCCATTGATTCCACTCCATTCAATAGAACGAAGTATTTGAAAAGGACGATTAGTTGTAGCATTGATAGCACCAGTAACAACATGACCAGAAGTACAGGATTTAAGTAAAGTTGTTTGTCCTTTTTCCCAAATATTTACACCCTTGCTATCTGTAAAACGATAGGGGACTGTTTCTCCAGTAGTAGGGTCAAAGAATCGAATGCCTTCACCAAGATGAAAAGAAGACTGCGCGCGAACCCACCAACCAGTAATTGATTGTTCTCCTGGCTCATTTGCTTGGTCAATCTGTTGTTTACGATACTGAGCAGTCTGACGACGGTAAGGCAATTCATCGCTTGTAGATAAAAAGAAGGGTAATCCATTAACTGAAATGTCATACGCTTCTGCTGTAGGAGAATAGCCTAGAACAGTTGACGGGTTAGAAAGTACGTAGGGTATTGCCTCGGTAATATCATCGCCTGGTGTTGGCATTTATGCTCCTTAAAGAGTGATTGAACCGCTTGTTGTCCACTTGTAAACATAGTTGCTTCCAGCAGTGGTCTGAGTTGGTGAACCTGTTGTTGATGTTGCAAGTCCAAAAGATGTTGGATAGGCAACGATTACTACACCAGTAGCACCATTTGTAGATGCCTGTGTTGTGCTTCCGCCTCCACCACCTGCACCTGTATTTGCTGTTGGACTAGTAGCAGGTGTTGAACCTGATGCACCATTACCACCGATAGAAGAACCACCAGTACCACCAGTAACTCCTCCACCACCGCCACCTGCTCCGTAAAGAAGAGAAGTTCCAGTGATGCTGCTTGCTGTTCCAGCACCGCCGTTTCCACCAGTACTGCTAGCAGCGTTAGCACCTACTGCTGATGCACCACCGCCACCACCGCCTGCTGTAGATGTTGCAGTGCCACCGTTGTTACCAGCACCAGAACCAACACCACCAGTATTTCCACCTGTATTAGTTGGACTTCCACCACCACCTGAACCTGTGTTTGAATAAACAGGTGTATCAGTGACACCAGATAATTTTCCAGGTGTTCCACCATAAGCAGTTACCGATGAGAAAACAGATGAGCCACCTTGACTTGTTGCTGCTGCTCCAACAGTTACAGTGTAAGTATTTCCTTTACCTAAAGATAAGGTTCCAGTAGCAACTTGACCACCGCCACCACCACCACCAGATTCACCACTAGAACTACCTGCAAATCGGCTTCCGTTACCACCAGCACCGACTACAAGATAGTCAGTAGATACCATAGTTGTTATTCTTGAAGAAATAAATTTAAATAGTAATGACATTATTCAAGGTCACCTAACATTGTCCAGGTATCTGTGGCAGTCTTTACTAAAACCGCTCCTGACCACTGAACACGTGTTTTAGTTCCTGTTGTATTAAGCGTAACGCCACCTGCTCCAGCAACTGTTACCTCTCCAGCACCGCTTTGCTGGATTGCTACCTGTGCTCCAATTGGGAAAGCAACAGATGAGTTAAGAGGTACAGTCAAAGTGATTGCACCAGCATTGGTAAGTGTTACCAACTTGCCATTGTCTGTAAGAACAAATGTGTATGTAGTTCCAGTCTGTGCATTAATAGAGATGTTTACTACTGGTGCTGTCAATGTTGGCGTTGTCAATGTCTTGTTTGTTAATGTATCTGTAGTTGCCCTTCCAACTAATGTATCGGTAGATGTAGGCAAAGTTATTGTTCCAGTATTTGAGATAGTTGAGATTACTGGAGCGGTTAATGTCTTGTTGGTAAGTGTTTGAGCGCCAGCAAGTGTAACTGCAGTATCGGCAGCAGTTGTATAGTAATTCAGGTCATCAGATGTTAAAACGTGTTTGACTGTTGCGCCAGCAGTGTGTGCAATAGCAGATGTACCAGCACGACCACGAACAATAGTAAATTGGTCTGCTGTGCTTTGAGCAGTGATAAAAACAATCTCTTCGTTTGCTGTATCTGCATCAATTGCAACAGTAAATTGGTCTACGTTTCCAGCAGTAAGTGTTACGGCACCAAGTAATGCGTTGCCTGTTCCAGACGATACAGTCATGCTTGTTGTAACACCATCAGCAAGAGGCGACTGTAGCGTTGTTGATACGCTGGTGCTTGAGTATTTACGTGTCATTTATTTTCCTTAGCGACGTGTATAGTGGATTTTTACTGGATAACGACCTTGCAACTTGCTTGATTCTTCTTTAAGGCGAGTCTGATAAAGAGCATAGACATACTTAGAGATATTGGTTCCTGCTTGTGAGGGAAGTTTGGTGTCAGTTAAATCCGACTCGGCAGAAGTTAAATTGATACGACCAGCATCAAGGAAGGTAAGCAGGCGAGCACAAGCACCTAGGATAATTACATCCTTTGCTGTCTCTGGTAATCCTGTTACGTCAGCAAAATCATCTGAGTTGCTATCTAATGTATTTGGCTCTGTTGTGTACCAAATCTGAACAGTGCGTCCAGCGTCAATGCGGTCATAGATTGAAATGCTTGAAGTTGAGTTAAAGGATGCTTGATTAGCCATAGCATCCATACGCCAGTTACGAACTGGAAGCCACTCTTTAGTTGGCCCAGTACTCTGCCAAGTAACTGCTAGTACATCTTCACAGTCATCAGGAAGCGCATAGGTAGTCTGCACTGTGTTGTATGTTAATGTTGTGCTAGACAGAGACCATAACTTAGGAAAGACTGAGGCAATTGTATCGTTAATAGCCTTCTTAATATTTACACGTGGGAATGTTGGAGATAAGGTAATCTGTGCGTACTGTGAGTGCGGTGCTGGATTAGTTCCCTGATATCCGCGACCAAAACCAGGAATAACATTGAGTGTCTGAGTTCCTTTATCAAAACTGTCAATCCAAAGCAACTCGTCATCAATCTCAATAATACCCTTGGCTAGGTTATTTTCAGAGCCAACTGTAATAGATGTTCCTGTTGTAGTCAAACCAGTAGGGTTTGCTAGATATGTAATTCGGTCTTGTCGAAGTGTGTAGCCTGTTAGGCTAGCCTTTACTTCATCAACCAGTTCGTTTAGTGTTGGCATTGATTACCTTTCATACCATCCGTTATCCCATAGAGTGAGTAATCGACTAAAGTATTTTTCATACTGTAGGGCGATTGCATCAAGTGAGTAGAGGGAAACTGCTCGCTTGTGTATTGCTACTGGGTCTAGTGTCTTTACATCTTCTACTGCTTGGCAGAATTCAGAGAATGTTCGACATCTATATCCAGTAAGACCATTGATATTAGTTTCAGTGAAAGCACCCCAATCAGTTGTAATTGTTGGTGTCCCACAAGTCTGTGCTTCGATTACCACATTGCCAAAGGGTTCTATGTATTGAGTAGGGGCAAATGTTGCTATAGCACCACCCATAAGTTTAGCCCGTTCTTCTGGACCAACTGCTCCTACATACTCACCATAGCCATCAAATTCACCAGGACCAGCAATTATTAATCGCTTGCCTAATGTTTCGCATACCTCTTGAGCAATTCTATAACCCTTGCGTTCAATTAATCTACCAATGAATAGGTAGTAATCGTCTTTCTTTTCCTGTAAGGGAAACATTTCTGGTTCAAGGTATCCATTGATTACGCAGTCAAAGAAGTTTCCATCAACTGTAGTAGGATTCTTGAACATCGCGTAGATGCTGTGCATCCAAGCATATGACTCAAAGACTTTATACTTGCTAAATACTCCACCATAACCAATACCAAATTCAACAGTGATGTGGTTAGGGTAAGCATCTGCAATTGGTTTCTGAATGCTTCCACCAATAACACAGATAAAATCTTTTTGCTCTAGTCGTTTTCCTAGTTCAGCAATTACATTAGCATTAAATATTTGCCAGTGTGGTAAAGTTGCATCAAACGGCACTTCTGTATAATGCTTGCCCTGAATTGAATCAAGTCTTTGTTGCTCTGTGATACAGGTTACTAACTCATCTACTGGTGCTTCATTTTGCTCACCAGCATAAAGATAGACTGTATGACCTAGTGACTTCATCATCACGCAGAAGCGCCTTACCTTTTCGGTATAAGCACAGTTGACGTAATCTTTAGTTGTTTGTGTATGTGGCAGACTTATAACGTGAAATCTCATACCGCTATGCTACAGGATCAACCACAGAATCAGCATTTGATTGTGGTCCAGGGATAAAAGCCCCATCTGGAAGATTTAAGTCTGGCATAAACCAGTAGCCAGAACTAGGATAGTTTTCACGGAAATTTGCATTATAAGAACATTGTCTCCATTCTGTTTCTTCCCCAAATAGTGACTTGCAAAATGCAACACCAATTGGTTCTGACTCTGGGAATGGCAGGTTATTAACAACTTCATTGTTAACAACAATAACTTCAGAAACTACATTACCTTCTAATCTTGCAAAATGTGCCATTATCCAGTCACCACTATCACATATCCAGAGCCGCCATTACCGCCAACTGCACTACCAGTTGCATTACCACCAGCACCACCACCGCCACCCGTATTTGCTGTGCCGTCTGTTCCAGCAGCGTTAAGACCACCTGCGCCACCACCACCAGAACCACCTGTTCCAGAGGCAGAACTTCCAGAACCGCCACCTCCACCTGCGTAAGTTACAGAAGAGCCAGTAACTGAGTTTGCTAAGCCAGCACCGCCATTGCCGCCTGTTGTTCCAGAACCTGCTGAACCAACTGCATTTTTGCCACCACCGCCACCGCCAGCATCACTTGCAATACCTGCTCCACCATTATTTCCTTGTGACAATTGTGCAGAACCTGGAACGTTATCTACGCTGGCTCCACCGCCACCACTTCCACCATCGCCTTGTGGAGCGTTATTACTACCACCTGTTTTGCCGCCACCGCCACCTAGCCCAACAACAAATCCGCCAATACCTGAAGGGTTTCCTGGTGCACCAAAAGCAGAAAAAACAGGACCACTTACAACTCGTCCACCTACTCCACCACCACCTATGGTTATAGTAAATGTTCCAGTATTAAGTGCAGAAGTTGTACTGTAAAAATAACCACCTGCGCCACCACCACCAGCGGCTGCTGAAAAGAAGACACCTCCGCCACCGCCGCCACCACCAACAATAAAAATTTCACAACTACCAGCAGTACCAACAGTAATTGAACCTGAGCCACTAAAACGATATTGAGTTTTGCCAGGTCGGGCGGCTGTATTGATAGTAGGTGAACCAGTTGTAGAAGTAATTACTGCTTTTGGCATACCACCACCAGCATTAACGGGTGTAAAAAATGGCATCGTATCTCCTAAGCGTACTTAATTGGGCCAGCACCCAAAACGGTGTAGGTTGGTGTTGCTGCTGTTTTAATAATTGTAAACGAATAGGCATCTATAGATGATGCGTTACCAGCAGCAGGAGCAGTTCCACCGCTCCACTTAGGAGTAACTGCGCTTCCGTCGATTTGGAATGCTGTTTGATAATAAGCAGTAGCACCGTTTGTAACTAAAAATGCTACAGTAATGCTATCGCCAACATTAAGAACTGAATTGAGTGTAGTGCCGCTAGTACCACGGACATTCAATGTCCAGTTACCTGAAGCATTAGTGGTGTAGTAGAGCACCCCTTGAGTTGAGGCGTCGTAGGCAACTGTTCCAGTTGCTGCTGTTGCTGAAACAGTAAATCTTTCTTCAGGAGATATGAAGATAAAAGCATTTAATGTTTTATCCCATTTCAAGCCAGTGCTTGTTGTGCTATCTACTATGAGTGTTTGTCCAGCAGTTCCAACTGGCAAACGATCAACTGTTGTTGAGAATGTAGCAAGGTCACCTTTAGTAGTCACAACTGCAGGACCAGTTGCTCCTGTTGCACCAACGGCGCCTGTTGCACCAACAGGTCCAGTGGCGCCTACAGAACCTGCTGGCCCTGTTGCACCTGTTGGTCCAGGAACGGTACTTGCTGCACCTGTGGGTCCAGTTGTACCCGCTGGTCCAGTAGCACCTGTTGGCCCAGCAACTGTGCTTGCAGCACCAGTAGGTCCAGTCGGTCCAGTAGCACCAGCAGGGCCTGTGGCACCAGTTGGACCAACAATACCAGTTGAAATAATTGCCACAATAAGCGGGTGGTTGTTTGCAAAGTTGGTTGTACCTGTTCCACCTGATGTTGTAAGCGTAACGGGAATTACCACATAATCTGTGAGCATTGTCGGTGTTGCAGACACTGTAAATTTTTGAAAGTTATCAGATAGGTTTTTATCTTGAACAATGATTACATCGTTTGTTTTAATCAACCCTAAGAAAATGTCAATATCAATATTATCTGCGTTGATGTGGTTAATGTTGATTTGTGTTGCAGAAATTTGTGTGGCGTTATTCCAGATTAAATGCTGATTTCCAGGGTCACCAGTTGTAATTGTAGTTTTTGCCTTGTAATCAAAGTAACTGGCAGAGCCACCATCAGCACCAGTAGCACCTGTAGCCCCTGTTACGCCTGTGGCGCCTTGTGGGCCAGTCGCTCCTGCAGGTCCTGTCGAACCTGTAACTCCTGTCGTTCCAGTTGCTCCAACTGGTCCCGTAGGACCTGTAGGTCCAACAATATTTACGCCAGCAGGCCAAGAGCCAGCAGCCTTTGGTCCAAAAATTTTATTGGTTGCAGTGTTAATATAAAAATCACCATTAACACCTTGTGTTGTTGGGTCTACTATTCCGTTAAGAACAGTGTAGCCAGCAACACCAGTTACTCCCGTAGGTCCTGTAGGACCTGTGGCTCCTGTAATACCCACGCTGCCTGTAACTCCTGTAGGTCCAGCAACTCCCGTTGCTCCGACTGGGCCCGTGGCTCCAGTAACTCCAATAGAACCAGTAGCCCCAACAGGACCAGTGGGACCAACATTACCAGTAACTCCAGTAACACCTTGTACTCCTTGACTTCCTTGAGGTCCAGTAGGACCTGTTGGTCCGACTACACCAGTTACACCTTGCGGTCCTGTTACGCCTGTTGCACCAATGGGTCCAGTTGACCCAGTAGGGCCTGTAGGTCCTGTAGGACCCGTAACTCCTGGGGTTCCTTGTGGACCTTGGTCATTTGAGAAAACAACTGTAGTTTCAGGAGCAGCGTTCTCTGTAACAATAACTTCAATAGCAGCAGTATCTGGGCTGACGTTGACTGAGATATTGCTACTAGATGCTTGTTCTACGACTACAATTGTTTCGCTCATACAGTGACTCCAGCAGTTACTACAAACTTACCTTCCAGTAAACGAGTAACAACACTACCTGAATCAAGTATAAGGTCATAAACATAACGACCTGGGTTAATAGCACCAGTGAGTGTAGAACTTAATGTGACTGTAACTTGACCATTAGTTGTTCCAACTGCAACACGTCCATTAGCATTTGTGGCAAGAAGAGTAGTCTCATTAGAACCTACAAATGGGCGAATCGTCATTGTAACGTTGTAGTTAGTCAAATCCCATGGAGTATTTCCAGTCTTAACTACAAACTGGAATGTAAAGGTCGCAGCCTCCTCGCAAACTAAATTATGCTTTGCACTCAATTTATGAATCCTTTATACTTGAAGGGGAATTACTTATTTCTTTTTTGCTGTTGCTAGACGCTTGTTGTACTCAGCGACTGAGATACCGAGACGCTTTGCATTGATTGCTGCAACTGACTCTGCGGTTGTACGATTGCCTACACCCTTACCAGTAAATGCTGCGCTAATCTTTTCACCAACGCTTGGCTTGCCAGCAACTGGCTTACGGGTAGATGCACCAGCACCATTGTTACTAATTTTATTACCAACGCTAAATACTGCTCTAGCAAATGGGTCAGTTGTTCCTGACTTCTTTACTGGCTTTGCAGCAGACTTAGTCATTACTGGCTTAGCACTCATACGTGCTGCATCTGCACTCTTTGCTGCAGGCTTTGTAGCAGGCTTTCCACCTGCTGCTGCAACACGCTTAGCACCATACATACGAGTAAGTGCTTCCTTCATTTCCGGGCTTGCGTTAGGAGCCTTCTTAAGGGCTGCTGTCATTCCCATAGATTTAATCTTATCAATTGTCGCTTGTGACACTTTTACTTTTGCCATTACCATTTCACCTTGTCTGCCCAATATGCGGCACTCATTTTTCCCTTGGATATATTCTTTGCATGTCTTGCTTTGAAAGACTTACGACGTGCTGCATAGGATGCAGATTCTCCTGCTT
>Ga0209296_1000430_pt1 | contig 36370 bp, 48 predicted proteins | sample S_130206_EF_Meta_FD_187319 | JGI IMG/M metagenome (GOLD analysis project Ga0209296, IMG submission 187319) | Freshwater microbial communities from Lake Simoncouche, Canada to study carbon cycling - S_130206_EF_MetaG (SPAdes) (version 2) | ecosystem: Environmental > Aquatic > Freshwater > Lake ... | reverse complement strand
CAGCCACTGAAGAAGTGGTGAACAAGGCAGGGCGTCGCTCAGAATTGGCCTACCAAATCGCGAAGCGTGGCGCTGAATTACGTCGCGACCAAGAATTTGTCATGCTCAATGGCGGCATTGCTGTCGCTGGTGATTCGACAACTGCCCGTGTGACTGCCTCTTTGGGTGCGTATATCAAGACGAACACAGACAAGCAGACCAATGGCACTGATCCATCTTATACAACGCTGCCAAACAGCGCCCGTACTGATGGCAATGTGCGCACATTCACTGAAACCATTCTCAAGAATGTGATTCAAAAAGTGTGGTCACAAGGTGGTACACCTAAGATTTTGATGTGCGGTCCTGTTAACAAGCAGCGCGTGTCAGGTTTCTCTGGTATTGCCTCAAGCCGTTTCAACATTGATGGTGGTGCAAAGCCTGCCACATTGGTCGGGGCCGTTGACATTTATGTCAGCGATTTCGGAAACGTGCAAGTTATTGCGAACAGATTCCAACGTGAGCGTGATGCATGGGTGATCGATCCTGACTACGCCAAGATGGTTATGTTGCGCCCTTATCAGCAAGTTGAATTGGCCAAGACTGGCGATGCTGAAAAGCGTATGCTGATCGTGGAATGGGGTCACAAGGTGACTTCTGAGCTGGCCCATGGTTTGGCCGCTGACTTGATCACTTCTTAATCGAAGGTAAACGGAAAGGGCCAGGGAAACTTGGCCCTTTTTTTAACATGATTCACAAAAGACTATTTAGCGAAAACAAAGATCAAGGCATCAAACGCATCTGGCATGAAAATCCAGAAACTGGCGATGTGACCATTGAGACCCAACAAGATGTCACAGCGGTGATTGAGGCCAACAAGGCCATCTATAACGCTGTGGATGAGAAAGCCAACTGGACTGGTGAATGGCACTTGGTGGCATCCATCCCCGAATCCCTTTTTTACAAGATGAAGGCCGAGGGCAAGATCGATGACCAGGAATACATGAAGCGCTGGCTCAACGACTCCGACAATCAATTTTTTAGAACTCGCCCTGGGAAAGTATGAACTACATTGCTGTATGCACACCGGCCCGTGATCAGGTCCACACAAATTACACCTATTGCATGGTGAATATGGTGGCTTATCACACACTCAACACCACAGACGCAATCAGCCTGAAATTGATGCAAGGCACGATTATCCAAAACCAAAGGGCTGACCTTTGCTTGGATGCCATGGCCGAAGGCTGCACCCACATTCTTTTCATTGACTCGGACATGACGTTTCCACAGGACATGGTCCAGCGGCTCTTGAAGCACGACAAAGAGATTGTGGCTGCCAACTGTGCCAGGCGCAGAATGCCCACTGGACCAACTGCCCAGAACTATGACGAGAACGGCAAGCGCCAATCGGTCTACACCATGCCAGAATCGACTGGATTGGAAGAGGTGGGAAGCATTGGAACGGGCATAATGCTGATCAAGCGCGAGGTGTTTGAGGGCATGAGTGAGCCATGGTTTGATATGCCATGGCAGACCACCAGAGGCTACATGGGTGAGGATGTGTTCTTTTGTAAGAAAGCTCAAGAGCTAGGTTACAAGGTCTACATCGACCATGATGTCTCAAAGGAAATTGGCCACATTGGCACATTTGAGTTTCGCCATGAACACACTTGGATTGTGAAAGAAGAGATGGAAAAAGAGGCCCAATAATGGCACTGACTACATACGCGGAACTGAAGACATCCATTGGTGACTGGCTGAACCGGTCAGACCTGACTTCTGTCATTCCTGACTTTATCTCTCTGGCCGAGGCACAAGTGGAGCGAACACTGCGCACCAGGCAGATGATCGTCAGGGCCAATGCGTCTTTTGATGCGCAATATGGCGCTGTGCCAAGTGACTTCTTGGAGACCAAATCCCTCAAGCTCACAAGCACAAACCCTGAGACACCATTGCAGTTTTTGAGCATTGATGCGCTTGACAATGAAATGACCAAGTACACGGCCAGCGGCAAGCCCAAATTCTTTGGTGTGGTCGGTGGCCAATTCCGAATTGTCCCGACACCAGACAGTAACTACACGACCGAGCTGACCTATTACGCAAAGTTGACAAAGTTATCAAGCAGTGTCTCAAGCAATTGGCTTTTGGCATCAAACCCCGACATTTATCTGTATGGAGCATTGCTCCAGGCTGCACCATACTTGCAAGATGATGCGAGAATCCAGACATGGGCAACACTCTATGAGCGCGCCTTGAACGATTCACAAACTGCCGATGATCGAAGTGCATCTTCTGGTGGTGCATTGCTAACCCGTGCAAAGACTTTTGGATAAGGACTGTATATGTCATCTTTTACCGACTACACCGAAAACCTAGTATTGACTTGGGTTTTCACAACTGGTTCAGCAACGCGACCCACAGCCTGGTATGTTGGCCTTTTCACGGCTGCACCAAGCGACACGGGTGGCGGCACTGAGGTCTCTGGCAATGGCTATGCTCGCGTGGTCACTGGCACGATCTCCGGCTCTGGCACGGCCACAACATTCACCAATGCAGCGGCCATCGAGTTTGCAGCTGCTTCTGGTGGAAACTGGGGATCAGTCGGCTGGGCCGGCATTTTTGATGCGTCTACGGGTGGAAACCTTTTAGCCTGGGCTCCTTTGACTACGGCACGCACAATCAATTCTGGCGATGTCTTGCGCATTCCAGCCTCTTCATTGAGCATCACTTTGGCTTGATATGGCAGCCTATGGATCGGGGAATTTTGGTGCTGGCCAATACTCTGATCCGAGGGTAGGTTACGGCTACGGGTCATACGGCAAGGGCAATTACTCCAAAGGCACGTTTGAGCCGGCTGTAAACATTACAGCCACATCCACCATGGCCATGTCGGCCACAGTGGTCTCCAATGCCCAGTTTGAGATTTACGCCCAGTCCACCATGTCGGTGGCAGCCACCAGATTTGCATTTGCTGAAGTCTTAATATCTGACACAAGCACAGTCTCAATTGGCGCAAATGTCATCATTGATGCATCACTGGCCATCACTGGCACAAGCACCATGGCCGTGGAGGCCAATAGGTTAACAACTGCATCAGCTGCCATCAGCGACACATCTACCATGGCTGTGGATGGTGTCAGATATGCGATAGGTGCAGCCGCCATTAGCGACACCAGCACAGTCTCTGTTGCGGCCACCAGGGTGGCATTTGGCGCATTTGACATTGTTGATACATCAACCCTGGCAGTGTCCACCACCATCATTGGCAATAGTGGCATGGTCATTGTGGCCACCAGCGTCATGGCGGTGGATGCGCAGCGCAGGCAGTCTGCCCAAATTCTCTTCATTGCAGTGTCATCCATGGCGGTCAATGCAAGACTAAAATGGGAACAAGAAAACGATACGGCAGAAAGCTGGTCTGGAATATCTGATAATTCAGAAACTTGGACCCCAATCTCTGACGCATCAGAAACATGGACTGCAATTAGTGATTCAAGTGAAACTTGGACTCCAATTGCTGATAATAGTGAATCTTGGCAAATTGCCGCATGAGGTGAAAAATGGCTGATACAACCACCACGAATCTATTGCTGACTAAACCCGAAGTCGGTGCATCTACCGACACCTGGGGAACGAAGATCAATACAGACTTAGACTCTATTGACGCATTGTTTGACACCGGCCCAGTGCTAAAAGTCACAAAAGGTGGCACTGGTGGCGCTACTGCATCAGCTGCCAGGACAGCACTTGGCTTGGCCATTGGCACTGATGTGCTGGCCTATGATTCCAACCTGCAGAGCTTTGTCACGGCATTCACATTGCCCACAGCTGACAGCACGGCCAATTATGTTTTGAAGACAAACGGCTCTGGCACATTAGGTTTTGCAGCTGCTGCCACTGGTGATGTCACTTTGACAGGGACACAGACCCTGACAAATAAAACAATTAGTGGTGCAGACAATACACTCACAGTTGATGGAACTAATGCAGTTGGCTTTAGAAATATTCCAGTTAACAGTCAAAGCGCAGCATACACAGCAGTATTGGCAGACTCAGGCAAGGTGATTTTTCACCCATCAACTGATGCCAATGCCAGAACATTTACGATTGATTCAAATGCAAATGTGGCTTATCCAGTAGGCACTGCCTTGACATTTATAAACATGACAAGCCAAGTGGTGACAATTGCAATTACCACAGACACAATGTATTTGTCTCCTGCTGGTACAACTGGCTCACGAAGTCTTGCTCAGTATGGTTCTGCCACGGCAATCAAAATTACTTCTACCAACTGGCTTATTTCTGGGAGTGGCTTAACATGAGTGGCGCACTACAAGCTGTTTTTCAAAACCATAGGAGTTTTATTCCTCCTTTGCCAGCAGACATTGGTGCGGCATATGGCGGTGGTTTTTTTGCGGGTCAAATTAACCAAAGTGGAACAGTTTATAACCTTGTTATTGGCCCTGTTTCTTCTGCTCAAAGTTCGCTTGCATGGAAAAATATAGGAACTGGAATTATTCCCGTTAGTCTTATAGATGGCCCACAAAATACTGCTGATTTGGTGGCTGATGGTAGTTCAACTGTTTATCCAGCGGTTCACTTTTGTAATGACCTTGTAATTGGTGGTTTTAGTGATTGGTATATGCCAGCTAAAAATGAATTAGAAGTGTGTTATTACTTTTTAAAGCCTACAACAACAGCTAACGACACAAGTTCTGGCGCAAACGCAAATGCAGTTTCACCAGAACCAATAAGCACTAATTACAGTTCTGGTTCACCAGCGCAAACTTCAGCAGCGGCTTTCCAATCAGGCGGTGCGCAAGCATTTACGGCTAACAATTACTGGTCTAGTACGGCAAATACGGGTAATGAAGCTACGGCATGGCGACAGCATTTTAGTTATGGCCTTTTATATCGTGAATCTAAAACTGGCGTAAAAAATGTACGTGCAGTTAGAAGGGTGTCCGCATGAAATATATTTGCCTAACTGAAGTTGATGCAGTAACTAAAATACCTTGCACATCCGAGCCACAACGCACAGGCCCATCTATGCCTGATGTCAAAGGATGGATTTATTTATGGAGTGACAATTCATCATGGCCTATAACGACAGCCTCTGATGGTACATATTTGCGTGCGCCAAGATACTATGGCACTTGTGATGACGATGCCGACACTACCATTGCGGGTGTGTTGCAAGTCTTGACCGAAGAAGAATACAACGCTGCTAGAGCTGCTGAACATGAAGCCCGTAAACCTTACCCCTCATGGATTGGTTACTCGGACACAATGACATGGGGTGCGCCAGTACCAAGACCCGCTAATGCCATTATGAATGGTGGCAACGTGCGCTATCAATGGGATGAAAGCACAGTCAACTGGATTCCAGCAGAATGAAAGAGTTTTTCTTCATCTCTGGTTTACCAAGGTCGGGGTCAACCCTGCTCTCAGCTATCTTGCGTCAGAACCCTGAGTTCTATGCAGATATTTCCTCGCCAGTACAGCACCTGGTGTCATCTACCATCAATGTCATTACTGGAAGTGAAAGCAATCACCTGATTGATGAAGAAAGACGCAAGCAAATACTCAAAGACTTGTTTAACTCTTACTACAAAGCAGTTAAGCCAAACACAGTATTTGACACTAGCAGGGGATGGACTGCCAAAACATCTTTGCTGAAAGACCTATACCCACAGACCAAGATTATTTGCTGTGTGCGTGATTTGCCTTGGATACTGGACAGCTTTGAACGCATTGCTGCCAAGAATTCTTTGTATGGTGCAAGCCTTACAGATAATGAGGCAAACCAAACAGTCACTACAAGATGTGATGCCTTAATGGATGTTCAGAAGGAAGGGCAAGTGGTCAAGCCTTATTACTTTCTAGAAGAAGGTTTACTTCTAAACCCCGACATGATTATGTTGGTGGAATATGAATCTTTATGCAAACAGCCTGAGAGCGTGATGCGTGAGATTTATGGGTTTATTGGCAAGCCTTACTTTGACCATGACTTCAAGAATGTAGAGTATGACAACGAGGTATACGACAAAGCCTTGAACATGAAAAGTCTACATACAGTCAGAAAAGAAGTGACATGGCAAGAACGCCCCTCAATCTTGCCAAAATCGGTTTGGGATAAATATGGCAATAAAGAGTTTTGGCGCACACCCGCACCAGAGTTTGCAATCAAACAACTTTACAAGGTCAAGGGATGAAAAGAATTCTAATCATGGGTTTGCCTGGTGCTGGTAAAACTTATCTAGCACAGCACATTCTTGACCACTTGCAAAGCAACCGCAAGACAGTCATGTGGCTGAATGCTGATGATGTGCGCAAGAAATACAACGATTGGGACTTCTCCCATGAAGGCCGTATTCGCCAGAGTTTGAGAATGCGTGATCTTGCTGACAGTTACGATGTGGATTATGTGATCTGCGACTTTGTTGCCCCTCTGGTTGAGATGCGTAACAACTTTAAAGCAGATTGGACTGTCTGGGTTGATACCATCAACCAAGGCCGCTTTGAAGACACCAACAAGGTGTTTGTAGCCCCAGAGCAGTATGACTTTAGGATTACTGAGCAGAAGGCTGAGAAGTGGGGTGAGTTTATTGCTGCTCACATCTTAGACAACCGCCAACGCCCTGTCTTTGATTGGCAGAAAGAGACTGTTCAGATGCTTGGAAGATGGCAACCTTGGCATGAAGGCCATCGAAAACTGTTTGAGAGAGCATTGGCAAAGACTGGTCAAGTTGTGATCCAGATTAGAGACTGCCAGGGCTGGAACGGCTCAAACCCGTTTGCGGCCAATCAGGTCAAAGACTTTATCAAGCGTGATTTAGACCCTTTGTACCAAGGTCAGTATGAAATTCAGCTTGTCCCAAATATTGTTAACATCACCTATGGGCGTGATGTTGGCTACAAAATCGAGCAAGAGTCTTTCGATGACGCAACACACGCTATCTCAGCAACCAAGATAAGAAAACAAATGGGTGTGTGATGAGCGATAAAATGATCAGTGAGACAGAGGCCAAACTGTCAGTGCATGAAGCCATTTGTGCTGAACGATACGAGGGCATTCAGCAAAGTTTTGCTGCTGGCTCAAAGCGCATGACAAAGATTGAATATCTGCTGTATATCGTGATTGCCGCGGTTTTGTTTGGACCAGGGGTGGCTGCCGAATTTGTGAAAAAAATGTTGGGGCTATGAAAGACTGGGCCGTGGCACTCATTGCCGCGGTCTGCATCACTGTCTTTGTCATTTGGGGTAGTTTTGTCATCATTTTGATGTGGCCATGATCTATGCTCTGGTCTTACTAGCAGCTGCTGCCGAATATCGATGCACCAAGTGGACATGGACTGGTGATGTCTACAATCGGAGGGTTGTTTGCCTTGAGTGGAAAAAGGTAGAAAAGAAATGATCGATCCGATTACAGCCCTGGCGGGAATACAAAGCGCCATCAGCATGGTCAAGAAGGCAGCAAAGGTTGCCAATGACTTAGGCTCACTTGCGCCAATGATTGGCAAGATGTTTGACGCAAGGAGTGTGGCCACCAAGGCCATGCTTCAAGCCAAACAGTCTGGCAAGGGGTCCAACATGGGGACAGCTTTGCAGATTGAGATGGCACTGGAGCAGGCCAGAGCCTTTGAGGAAGAGCTGAAAATGCTTTTCATGCAGACAGGCAAGATCGATGTCTGGAACAAGATTAAAGCCAGGCAGGCCGAGATGGACTTGGCCGATGCCAAAGAATTGAGCGCATTGAAAGCCGCAGATAAGAAAGCCAAAGAAAAAGAACAAGAGATGAATGAGCTGGCCATGATCATTGGCGGCTGTGCGTTTGTCTTGTTTCTGATATTTGTCGGTGTGAATGAGTTGATGACATTCTGTGAGACAACAAGAAGGTGCGGTCGGTGAATGAGTATCAGAAGACCTTTGATATGTGCCTCAAGATATTCGTTTATGGATGCGTGGCACTTTATTTCTTAGGTTTTCTGAAGTTCTTACCTGATGACTTATCTGACAAAATTGTCAATTTATTGCTTGGTAGGATAGGATTAGGCAAATGAGATATCTATTGCTTCTTTTACTGCTGACTGGCTGCGAAGAAAAATATCGCTATAAGTGCCAGAACCCTGACAATTTTCATGCGACGGAGTGTCAAAAGCCTCGGTGTCTGTTTACCCAGACTTGCCCAGAATATTTGGTAGCACCAATCTTGGAGAAAAAAGTTGACGAAGTTAAGCCTAACAACTGAAGAGATCGAGGTCAGAGTCTGGAGCATTGTGGTGCTTGCTGTCACTCTGATTCTTTTCTTTATCGTGATTGCTCTTTTGTACTCTGTGACTTTTGTCACCCAGCCAATCAAGAGCATGGCCCCGATTGACCAGGCATATACCAAAATGCTGAACGATATCGTTTTATTGATTGTGGGCGGCATTGGCGGTGTTATTGGTAAACGGGCAATGACTTCTAGGCAGCAGCCACCACCCATGGGCCAGCCAATGTGCCAGCCCATGCAAGGCTATGGCCAATATGGTTACAGCAACAATCACGGGTTTAATGCGACCACCAATGGCATCCCAAACCAGCCATTTGGCGCTATGCCCAAGTGGACCAATCCAGAATTAGACGAGTCTTGGACACCTGGTCCACCACCCACAACGCCACCGGACCATCTTGAAGATGACCATGAGCGCGAACAACTGGCGCAGGCCAGACAGGAGTCAGAATAATGTTTGGCATCCCACTACCCTATATCGCCCTAGCAATCGGCATTGCCTTGTTTGGTTCTTACCGAGGTGGCTATCACTTTGGCTGGGAAGACAGGGACAATGACATGAAACTGGCCATTGCCCAAAAGAATGATGAAGCCAGAGCCAAAGAGAAAGAACTTGGCGAAAAACTGCAAGATCAGGAAACGAAACTCAGAAAGGCCCAAGATGATGTCAAGAAAAAACAGTCTGCTATGCATGAGCTTGCTCGCACTGGTCGGCTGCGCCTCCCAACCCCAAGTTGTCCACAAAACAGTGCAAGTGCCAGCGCTGCCACTGGAAATACACAACCCAGCCAGTCCGATGCAAGCGAATCTGAGCGACAGACTATTGCAGCTCTTATCGATATCGCAGCCGATGGAGACAAAGCCATCACCAAGCTCAACGCCTGCGCCAGCGCCTATGAAGAAGTAAGGAGACTTGTCAATGGTCAATAGTCAGCAGCTCCAGCAACTGCACATTGGCCCAGAGTGGGTCGATGCGCTTAATGAGACTTTTCAGCGCTTTGACATTTCAACGCCCCTGCGCCAGGCTGCTTTTATTGGCCAGTGTGGCCATGAGTGTGGCAATTTTAGGGTGCTTGAGGAAAACCTCAATTACAAAGCTGAAGCACTGCAAAAGCTCTGGCCCAGAAGGTTTGACGCTGCCAAGGCCCAAATGTGTGCCAGAAATCCCAAGCTCATTGCAAACACTGTCTACAGCAGCCGCATGGGCAACAGGGATGAGGCAAGTGGCGATGGCTATCGTTTCCGAGGCCGAGGCTGCATCCAATTGACAGGGTCTGCGAACTACCACCATGCTGGCCAAGCGCTTGGCGTGGACTTGATCATGCAGCCAGAGCTGGTGGCCACGCCCCAGTATGCAGCCCTGACTGCTGGGTGGTTTTGGGACACCCACAAGCTCAACCAGTATGCGGACTCCCAAGACTATAAAACCTTGACCAAAAAGATCAATGGCGGCTTTATTGGCTTAGATGACCGGATCAAGCACATCAACCATGCACTGTCTGTCCTGACATAATTAGCCTATGGCCAGCCAAACACAACAACTTGAGAATCCAGCTCCACCAGGACTCGGTTATCCGACCGAGACCTATGAGCGCAGGCATTTCAATGAAAACAATGGCGCATTGACTGTTTACTTTAAGAAACTGTCATTTGTGCTGGGTTCTTTGTTTGGACCAAGAGGTGGCCGGTTTATGAATGCGCCTTATGGGGCTTTTCAAAGCACTGTGGACCAAACGGCAGCAGCGGCCAACACGGCCTATGCCATGACACTGAATACTGTCGATTACGCCAATGGCGTGAGTGTCGCAAGCAATTCACGGATCACAGTGGCTGACGCTGGAATTTGGAATCTGCAATGGTCTGGCCAGTTTGAAAACCCTGACTCTCAGGACCATGATGTCAGGGTCTGGCTCAAGATCAATGGCACTGTGGTCACTGGCTCAACTGGATTCTTTGCAGTGCCAAGCAAGCATGGCTCTGTCAATGGCCATGCTCTGGTCGGCTGGAATTACTTTTTGAGCTTAAATGCAACAAATTATGTGGAGCTTTGGTGGGAGACTGACAGCACTCAGGTGAGTATTCAATCCTATGCTGCATCAGGAAATTACCCCTCAACGGCATCACTTATTGCGACAATGACATTTGTCTCAAACATTACCTAAATACTGCCATGTACATACCTTTAAAGCTACCCCCAGGTGTTTTCCGAAATGGTACTGAATACCAGGCAGCAGGCCGCTGGTATGACGCAAACCTAGTTCGCTGGTATGAGGGGACACTGCGCCCCATCAATGGATGGCGTACTAGGTCAAGCTCACAGATGACAGGCTCATGCCGAGGCATCATTACTTGGCGCGATAACAGTGGCAACCGATACATTGGCGCTGGTACGCATTCCAAACTCTATGCCATGAATGAGGCTGGCACACTCAAAGACATTACGCCCACAGGCTTCACAAGCGGCTATGCCAGCTCCACAGTGCTGACAGGCTATGGTTACAGCACTTATGGCACATTGGCCTATGGCGTGGCACGGCCAGACACTGGAACACCCATTGCAGCCACCACCTGGTCACTTGATACATGGGGTGAGTATTTGATTGCTTGCTCTTCATGGGATGGCAAGATTTATGAGTGGCAATTGGGCTTTTCAACGCCTACCAAGGCAGCGGCAATCACCAATGCACCAGTCAACAACAAGGCGGTTTTAGTCACCCAAGAGCGCATTATCTTTGCCCTTGGCGCTGGTGGAAACCCACGCAAAGTGCAGTGGTGCGACCAAGAGAACAATACCCAGTGGACACCAGCAGGCGACAACCTTGCAGGCGACTATGACTTGGCCAGCCCTGGCACATTGATCGCTGGCAAAAGGGTCAAGGGTGTCAATCTACTGTTTACAGATGTGGATGTCCACACGGCCCAGTATGTTGGCGCTCCATTTGTTTATGGCTTTGAGAAGGCTGCAAGCGGCTGCGGCCTCATTTCGGCCCAGGCTGTGGCGGCCATTGACACGGCAGCCATTTGGATGAGCAATTCTGGCTTTTGGATTTATGACGGCTATGTCAAACCACTGCCAAGTGATGTGTCAGATTACATTTTTACCAATATCAACTTTGCCCAGGCATCTAAGATTTATTCGGTCCATGTCAGTAAATTTGGTGAAATCTGGTGGTTTTACCCAAGTGCATCGAGCAATGAGAATGACTCTTATGTCACTTTCAACTACCGCGAAAACCACTGGAACATTGGCACATTGGCCCGAACTGCTGGGGTTGATGCTGGTGTTTACACATACCCTTTAATGGTCTCAAGCACTGGCTACATCTACGAGCATGAGGTCGGGTTTAACTATGACAGCGCCAGTCTTTATGCCGAGTCTGGGCCAGTCCAATTGGGCAATGGCGACAACATTATGTCTGTGCGCCAAGTTGTCCCAGATGAGCAGACTCTAGGTGAGGCGGTGGTTTCATTCAAAACCCGAAATTACCCGACAGGCACACAATCGTCATTTGGACCATATACGGCAGCCAACCCGACTTCTGTCCGGTTTTCTGGCCGTCAAGTCAATATGAAGGTGACTGGCAACACTTTGGCCGACTGGCGCATTGGCGTAATGAGGCTTGACGCTGTGGCCAGCGGGAAGCGATGAGCGACCAAGAGCATTTGAAAAGACTGCGCCATCATGTGGAGGCGGCATTAGAATACTCTGGAGGCACACACAATTTTGACGATGTCGCTGAGATGGTCGAGGATCACAGATTACAGCTGTGGCCAGCCAAAGACTCGGTGGTATTGACAGAGATCATTGTCTATCCCAGGCTAAAGAATTTGCATTATTTTCTGGCTGGTGGCGACCTAGATGAACTCTCAAGGATGAGACCATTGATCGAATCCTGGGGCAAATCAGTTGGTTGCACCAGGGTGACTTTGGCAGGCCGAAGAGGCTGGTCAAAGACATTTTTAAAAGACGAAGGTTACAGCCCACAATGGTCTGTAATGGCAAAGGAACTTTAGGGGAATAAATATGGCATCAGCAGCTCTTAATTACGCGCTCAATAATGGGATGACCCAAGAGCAGTATTACAAAAACATCTTTGACTATGTCAATGCAAATCGTGGTTTAAATGATGTTCAGTTAAAAGCTGAAATGGATCGACTTGGCGTAAGTGCAGAAGATGTGGCAAATGCTACTGGTGTGCCATTAGCCGGAGTCCAGTCAAGAGTCAATGTGGCTACTGGAACTGGCGGTTATGTTGCGCCAACAGGTGTCGAACAGTCTGCTGGCTTGACATACGGGTTAAATAACAACATGACCCAAGCCCAGATTGACAAAAACATTTTTGATTTTGTCAATGCAAATCGTGGCTTAAATGATATTCAATTGGCTGCCGAAATGGATCGTCTTGGCTTTAATGCCAATGATGTGGCCCGTGCCACTGGTGTTGACTATGCGGGGGTTTTGGCCAGATATAACGCGGCAAAAACTGGTTTGGTTCAAACTGGAACGGATACTGGAACGGGTACTGGAACGGGTACAGGCACTGGAACGGGTACAGGCACTGGAACGGGTACTGGAACGGGTACTGGAACGGGTACTGGAACGGGTACTGGAACGGGTACTGGAACGGGTACAGGCACTGGCACTGGAACGGGTACAGGCACTGGAACGGGTACAGGCACTGGCACTGGAACTAGAACGGGTACTGGAACGGGTACAGGCACTGGAACGGGTACAGGCACTGGCACTGGAACGGGTACTGGCACAGTCACTGGAACGGGTACTGGCACAGGGACAGGCTTACTTGGCACGACACCATTTGCCAATGCCACTCAAGGCTTTGCACAGAACTTTGCTAATTACCAGTCAATCCCAATTGGCGCTCAATACAATCCCAACGTGGTCGGTGGCACTGGCTCACCTTATGCCCAAGTCATGGGCCAGATGCGACCAGTCGGCAATCCATACGCAAATGTGCTGGCAGGCCAAGCAATGGGTGGCTATAACCCTAGTCTGTATGACCAGATTGCTGCTGCCAATGTGGCCAGAGCTGCCGCTGCAAACGCTGGCGTGACTTTGGCTGACTACTATGGCGGTGGCGGTGATGGCGGTGATGGCGGTGGCGGTGGCGGTGGAGGAACTGGCGCTGGCGCTGGAACTGGTAACGCAATGGCCAAAGGCGGCTATGTCCATGGCGGTTTGATGTTTGGCGCAAACCCACCTGGTCCAGATGATGGCGCTGTCAATCTTGATATTGGCGAATATGTGATCAAAAAATCAGCAGTCAACAAGTATGGCCGTGGACTTTTGGACATGATCAATGAGGGCAAAGTGCCTGCCAAGAAAATGAAATCTTTACTCGGATAAGGTGGCAATATGTCAAAAGGTGGAACAACAACCTCAACAAGCTCCATTGATCCACAGATCAAAGAAGCATTCTTGGCCAACTTCCAGCAGGCCCAAGGGGTCGCTGGCGCATTGCCAGTCCAGCAATTTGCTGGCTATAACCCAATGTATCAGGCAGGCGAGGAAGCTCTAGTCAACACGGGCCTCGCTGGCCCAGGCATTACTGGCACAGACTTGGCCGCGCAGATGGCGGCTTATGGCGGTGTCTATCAGCCTGCACAACTTACAGCGCAGCAGACTAATTTGAGCATGGGCCAAGGTCCAGGCTCAATTGGCAGCTACATGAATCCATATACATCAGCTGTGCGCACCAATGCACTGGCTGATCTGGAATCTGCAAGACGCGCTGCCATCCAGCAAACTGGTGAACGCGCCACACAAGCCCGTGCATTTGGTGGGTCGCGCCAAGGTGTGGCCGAGGCTCTGACAAACCAAGGGTTTGCCAAGCAGGCCGCCACACTTGGCACATCTTTGAATGAGCAGGCATTCAACCAGGCAATGGCCATGCAGCAGGCAGACATTGCGCGCAGATCAGCAGCTGACATTGCCAATCAGCAAGCAGGCTTGCAAGGCGCGCAATTGAGGCTTGGCGGTGCAAGCCAGCTTGGTAATTTGGCTGCACAACAACAAGCATTGCGTCTTGGTGGCGCTCAAGCGGTCATGGGTGCTGGCGGTGCGCGTCAGGCTCTGGACCAGCAACAAATGGATGCAATCCGCAACATTGGCTTGCAGCGTCTTGGTGTGGTCCAGTCTTCACTGGGTGCGCAGCCTGCAAACCTTGGCATGGTGGCAACGACTCCATACAGCCAAAACCCTGCCTCTGGCGCGCTTGGTGGTGCATTGGCTGGCGCAAAAATTGGCAGCATTATTCCAGGTGTTGGCACTGGCATTGGCGCTGGTGTTGGCGCCTTGCTTGGGCTTTTGTAAGGAATAAAAATGGCTGAATTTAATTTTGATGGACTACTAGGCAATCTGTTTGGTGGCGGTGGCGACAGTGAGCTTGAAAAGCTACTGACTGCCAAGCAACGCGAGCAATTGGGTTTGCAATCGACACTGTCAGCCGCGGCTGCATTACTCCAGGCTGGTGGCCGAAGCCCACAGCGAATTGGTTTGGGCCAAGCATTAGGCTCTGCCCTGCAAGCCGGCCAAGGTGCTTATGAGAGAGGCACAACAAACGCATTCCAGCAAATGCTTTTGGGTGAGAAGCTAAAAGAGGGTCAACGTGCTAGAGACTTACAAACTCAAGTCGCTGGAGTTTTGACAGGTCCAGCGCCAACTGTATTAAGCCCAGAGCAGCAGGCTTTGAGAGCGCCTGTTTCTGAGGCTGGACCATTTGGCCCCAAAGTCGCCCGTGCTGAACTGGCTGCAAGCATTCAGCCGCCAAGCGCCAACGAACTAAAGGCTGGTCAGTATCAGCAGATTGCCGACATCTATGCAGCTCAAGGCAGGTCTGAAGATGCCAAAAGATTCCAAGAAATGGCTGAGAAAATCAACCCAAGACCAGAGATAGTTGGCCAACCTATTGAGGTGACTGACACTAAAGGCAACCCCATTTTGGTCCAGCAATACAAAGACGGCAGCGTTAAGACAATGACAGGCTATGGTCCAAAGCGTGATGTTGTTTTGCAAAATCTTGGTGGTCAGACTGTGGCTGTCAACAAGTCTTCATTAAAAGGTGGGGAAACATTTGCCCAGACAATGACTCCGACAGATATCGCCAACTTGAAAGTGGCCCAAGGCAACTTGGCCGTGGCTCAAGGTGGTCTTGGCTTGCGTCAACAAGAATTTTTGCGTGGTGCGACAGAGATCAGAGAAACCCCAGAAGGTTTTGCCTATGTGCCAAAAGCACCAGGCGGTCAAGCCATGCCAGTCATGGGTGCTGGTGGTCAACAACTCAAAGGTGTTTCTGGCAGTAAGCCGACAGAGGGCGAAACAAATGCTGCTGGCTTTGCCCAGCGTATGGAATTGGCTCAAAGCATCATTAACAATTTACCCGCTGGCTCACAACCAGGAGCAGGGACCCGACTTGCCGAGGCCGTGCCGTTTTTTGGTGGTGCATTGGCCCGAACTGGCCAAAGTGTGCAGACGCAACAATTTGACCAAGCGGCACAAGACTGGATTCGCGCCAAGCTGCGCAAAGAGTCTGGTGCTGCCATTGGTGTAGATGAAGCAAAACAAGAATATGCGACCTACTTCCCAATGGTTGGTGATTCAGCGGAAAAGATTGCTCAAAAAGCAGAAGCTAGGCGTGTTGTTACATTGGGAATGCAAAAGTCTGCGGGTAAGGCTTATGAGCCTTACACACCATTAACACCACAACCTAGTGCTGCCCCTGCTACACAGCCAATGATGCCTGGTGTCCCAACATGGGACCCAGTCAAGAAACAATTTGTTTACCAGTAAGGTGAGGCCATGACCAAATATGTAAATGTGATCGGTGTTGGTCCTGTCGGATTTCCAGACGACATGACAATGGAGCAGATCACAGAGATATTGAAGACAATGCCTCTACCAACTGCTGCGCCAGCAATGCCACCAGACACATTAGGTCGACAGGCTGGTTTGGCTGTTCGCCCCATGGCCCAAGCGGCATTGACTGCTGGTGGCCTGCTGCCCATGGTAGTCGATCCTATGGTCAATCTTTTTAATTTGGCTGCTGGAACAAGGATTCCAACGCAAAGCCAAGCGGTTGAAAAGACATTGACCGGCATTGGGTTTCCAGAGGCCAGAACGCCCCAAGAGCGCATCATGCAAGATGTGGCTACTGCCGGCTATGGCACTGGCGGTGTTGCCCGTGTTGCAGGTGAAGTCGCGCCAAGGCTGCCTGGCATGGGCAGAGACTTGGCTCAATTCTTTGCGCAAAGCCCCAAGGCCCAGACAGCGGCTGCGCTGACAGCATCCACTGCCGGTGGAATGTTGCGCGAAGGTGGTGCGCCTCCAGCGCTTCAAGTTGGCGGTGCAATGTTGGCCGGCATGGTCGCGCCTGGTGGTCCAACACTTTCGACAACTCAAAGAGCATTGGCAGCGCCTGGTGCAATGGTCAAACCATTTACGCAAGCAGGCCGAGAAGTCATTGTTGGGAATGTCTTGAATCGACTGGCCACAGATGCGGAACGTGCAGCATTGAATTTGCAGCAGGCCCAGCCACTTGTCCCAGGGGTAAGAGTCACGACAGCAGCTGGTGCGCGTGATCCTGGCTTGGCTGCGGCTGAGACTGCTATTCGCGGCTTGGATCAGTCTGGTGCATTCCCAAGCGTGTTGTCTGCAAATCAGCAGGCTTTGCTTGAGTCATTCAGAAGACTTGGTGGCCGTGGTGGCGATGTGACTACCCCTGGCTCTATTCCATACGCTGAAGCCAAACGTGCCGGCATCACAGGCCCATTGCGTGAATCGGCATTTGCCAACAAGCAGGCCGTAAGCGTTGAGCCGATCACAAATGCCATTTCCGGCATCATGGCCAACCCTGCAACGCAACGTAAAACAGTCGATGAGGCGATGGGCTATGTCAATAGTCTATTGGCCAAGCGAGTCAATCCTGAGACTGGGACCATTGACCCAATGGCTTTGTACAGTGTCAGAAAAGACATCACAGATGCCATGGCTGGCAAGTTGGCCGGAGAGCAATCTAATTTGCGTTTGGCAAAAGGCCAACTGGCTGAGTTGTTGCCAGTTATCGACAACGCAATTGAGGCTGGCGCTCCAGGCTTTAAGAACTATATGCGCCAGTTTGAAAAGTCATCGAGCGCCATTGACCAGATGCGCTTGTTGCAAGGCATCGAGTCCAAAGTCACAACGGGCCAACCCAACTTAATGACGGGTGAGCCAGTCTTGGCTGCTGCTGCATTGCGAAGGCAAGTGGCAGCCAAGGCTGATGAGATTGGCGCCCAATTATCGCCAGCGGCTCAGACCCGTTTGGACAACATCATCAACGAGATCAATCGTGGTCAGGCTGCAACTGCACCAGGCGTGAAAGCCCCTGGTTCAAACACATTCCAAAACATGAGCATGGGCAATCTGATTGGCCGAGTATTTAGCGAGTCCATGGCTGACAACACCACACTGCGCACCATGACAAGGCCGCTAGACTTTCTTTATAAATTGCCTGATCAGCAGATTCAACAATTGCTTGTTGAGGCTATGCTTGACCCCAAGCTGGCAGCAATGATGATGGGCAAGGCCAACATAATGAAGGTTGAGCCAATGGCCCAATCATTGCGCAAAAAAGCAGAGCAACTTGGATTTGGCGCGGCTATTGGCGCACAGGAGTAAACATGGCAGGCTTATTAGATGATGTTTTGCAATATATGCAAGACCCCAGACGCACCCAGCAATTGCAGGGTACGGGCAGGGCAATTCAACAAGGTCTGCTAAGTATTGAAGAGAAAGACAAAAAGTTTCAAGACCTTTATGACAAGGCATTTGGCGATCCAAAAAATATAGCCAAAGTCACAGACAAAAAGGCTTTGTCTGAACTGACCGAGATGGCCATGGCTGGCCCATTGTCATTTGCCCCAGTCGGGATGACCAAAGGCATCACTAAAAAAGATGCAACTGTCATGCGGCCACAGCGCCTGGCTTATCCTGAGATTTATAAAAATCCCAAAGAGCTTGTTGCTGAAGCTGCAAAGAGAGTGGCTCCAGAAGACCCAATAATGAAGCAGCTTTTTGGTGTGACCAGAGATGATCTGTGGCAAATGTCACAACAAGGTCAGCGCCAAGGCAACATTACAACCAGACCATTTAAAGCAGCTGCTGGCGCTAAAGGTGCAGCCCATGCAGGCGAAGTCACAAATCCGCGCAATACTCAGCGCCTGCAAAACATCATTGGCGAAGCAGAGCAATATCCAGAACTGTATAAAGGCATGGGAGCCTGGTACACCATGGACCCATTGTTTAAGCGTTTTGAACAAATCTATGGTCCACAGCAAGCAATTGCTGAGTACAACAAATTTAACGCATTGACCGGCATGGCCTCACCAGGCAGTGAGGTGCTGACAGAATTTAACCGCGGCACTGCCGCCAACTGGTTGGCTAATCAAGGTCGATTTGGTGATTTCCAAAAATTTGGTGGGTTGGCTGAATTTAGAAGGGGTAAAGATTTCCCCCAAGATATGCGCGCTATTATTGGCCACCCGTATCACAGCACGGCCCACAGTGGACCAATGTCAAAGTATGTAGAGTCTGGCGCTCTTGATATGGGATCGGCCAAAGTGCCAAGCTATATCCATGCGTCTGGAGTACCACAAACAGGATTCCAAACCCAGTGGCCAGTTGGCGATGCGCACTGGTCGCGCTTAGTTGGCCTGCCTGATGTGCGTGGCGCTACAACCAAAAAAGGTGTTCCATCAGTGCCAAATGCAAGCGCTAGCGTTCCAGAAATGACAGCGCTTGGACCATGGTGGAAGAATGAAGTGGCTGGGCCAATGAATCTTGAGGCAGTGCCTGCACAAGCTATTGTGTGGGGCGCTGGCTCTGGTGCAACTGGTGTGACATCACCAATTGGCGCGTCTAAGTTGGAATTGCTATCTCAGCAAATTGACAAGGCTGCCAAGCGAATGAATGTAACCCCAGAGACTGCGCGAGACATGATCATTCGTGGCCAAGCCCATGCCGGCTTTGTAGACCCTAAACTGGCAGCTGCTCTGGCTGCTGCAAGTGGTGGTGGTCTGCTTGCTTATGATTCATTCTTTGGTGAATGATTTCATCAATGGCCCAGGATAGAGCTTCAACTGCTGTTGGAGCTTGTCCGGTCTCCGCTTCAATGTTTTGAGCCTGCTCAAGCAAGCGCTTTAGTATTTCAATTTCCATTATCAACTCCCAAAAAACGCGGCTACAAGTGGGTCGCGTTTAACAACCCGTCTTTTCTGCCTGCGTCTGGCCAAGCCAAAGTCTTTGTCGTCTGCACTCATTTTCTCTCTGTATTTTTTGATGCGCTCTGAGCCTGGCACTGGCCCAGGTGCAATGGCATCTTCCTCATCACCCCATGACCACAGAGGCCGCCACTGGCCATTGGCGCTCACTCTGGTATATCCACTGATATATACCAATTCATGGCGGTGCAAATCAAACAGAATCCTCGCAGCACTGCGCCTGGCACAAAAGCACAACTTGGCCAAGTCAAGGTCTGACAGATTGCCTTTCTTTTGGAGTGCTGCCTCGATGGCAGGGCTTACACGGGGTTTTAAGCCTCTGGCCATGTGCTGCTCTCCATTCGGGCTTTCAAGCGCTCCAGCATTGTTTTGACAACGTATGCGTGGGTTCTGACATCCTTGTTGATGGCATACCCATAAATCTCTGGATCGACCATGGCACTGACAAGGTCAAGACAAGCCTCAAGGGCCAGTGGTAGTTCTTTATCGGTCATTGAGCTTCTCCAGCGCAGAGACCTCAATGTGGTCCACCAAGCCTTGCAAGATCATGTGGGCAATGTCCACATCAGTGCCAGCGATGTATGCGTTATTGAGGGTCATTGACTCTTCTAAATCAGGCTCATAGGGTGCGCCATAGGAATCTGTCGAGCCTTTTTCAGCAGGGCAGTATTCCAGAAAGCAGACCAGATCAACGTCTTCAATGGTGGCTTTGAATTCAAACAAGCCTCTGGGGCAATTGGGTGTTGGTTTCATGCTGACCACCATGCGACCAAGAGTGCGGCCATGCCAACGCCAATGGCAATGGCAGTCAAATAATCCAAGAGGGTTTCGGTTTGCGGTTTCATGGTTTCTTTCGTTTAAGTGAATGAGAGTAACGAATTTTGACAGAATTGATTTATCTTGCAAGAATTATTTTTATGTGTTGTTTTTATACATAAAGCGCAATTAGAATGCGATCATGCAATCAATTCACGATATCAAGGCAAAGGCCAAGGCTCACAAGATAACCATGGCTGCGGTGTGCAATGAGGCTGGCATCCAGCAGTCCCAGGTAAGCCGATGGCTGTCTGGAACTGTGGAGCCACTGTGGACATCAGTCAATCAATTGCACTTGGCGCTTAATAAGCTGATCGACAAATCACCAGTCGTTATCGACTGATTCGGCAGCAGCTGGCGCGGCCTTGCTGGCCACCACGCCAAAGTCACTGGCAGCTGTTGGCTTTGCACCACCCAGCGAATCACCCTTTGACAAAAGCATGATGTTGTTGAGGCCATACGACACGCCCTTGTTGCCTGCCTGGTCATAGGCATAGGCATTCAAACTGACTCGGCCATAGTCGCCAGAAACAATATCTTGGCTGCCCAAGATGTCATGGCCATGGGCATCCACAGCGCCAGGCTTATTGGTTGACTTGGTGTTGAAGAAATAGTGACCCGCATACTCTGGACCCAGTGGGCCGCCATCAGATTTGACTTCTGTATCGCCATCACGCAAGGGATTGCGCACTGTTTTCGGAATCTTGTCTCCGAACTTGGCCATCAATGCGGCCTTGGCTGCCGCTTTCAATTGGTTCACAGTGTCAAGGTCTGTCTTTGGGACAAGCACTTGCGTTGAGAACTCTTCTTTCCCGTTCATTTCATTCTTACGCGCAGTCAAAGCGCTGAAATATGAGAAACGAACTTTTCCGGTTACGACTCTGGTTGACATGGTTTTTCCTTTTAAGGGTTTACGAGGTTTAACGATTTATCGTTTTCTGCGTTTGCAGAAATTGCACTTTAGCACAAATGCAGATATGATCGCAACAACTTAAAACGAGGAAACCGAAATGCAACTATTCCCCCACCAGCAAGAGGCCAAGCTCTTCTTGCTGTCTAGGCGCAGGGCCATACTGGCCGATCAGCCCCGTGTTGGTAAGACGCTACCCACAGCAGCTGCTGCACTTGAAAACCTACCCGCACTGATCGTCTGCCCAGCCATTGCCAAGACAGTCTGGGAGTCTGCATTTGCCAAGCTCGCGCCCAACGTCTCGGTCCATGTGGTCAATGGAAAACGAGGCGCTTCAGAGGTGAACAGCGCAGATATCACCATCATTAACTACGATGTTTTGCAATATGCACAAACAGATTTGGACAGATATAACACTCTAGTTTTGGATGAGTGCCACAGAATTAAGAATCAAAAAGCCCAAAGGACCAAGGCAGCCATGCTGGCCATGAAGAAAGTAGACCATGTTTATGCATTGTCTGGCACGCCCATACCCAACCGGCCCATCGAGCTGTGGCCCATTCTGCACGGCCTTGGCATTTACAGGGGCGGCTGGTTTGACTTTGCGGCCCGATACGCAAAGATGTGGAACGCGCCATGGGGCCTAGACACCAGTGGCGCGTCTAACCTGGTCGAACTCAAAGAGCTGATGAAGCCTCATGTGCTGAGACGCAAAAAAGAAAACATCTTCAAAGACTACAAAGACCCACAAGTCAGCCTGATCACCTTTGATCTGGCCAATGACAAGCGCGAGCAAGCCTTTGATGCCGATGCCTTGATGGCAAACCCGAATGCCTTGCTGGCCTTTGAAGGCTTGGCAGAGATCATGCGCGAGGCCGGTATGCGCAAGGTGAAGGCCGCCAGTGAATTTATCGATGATTTGCTCCAGGCCAATGAGCCAGTTGTGGTATTTGCGCACCATAAGGATGTGGTCCAAGCCCTGGAAGATGAACTCAAAACCCACAAACCCGTCATTGTGGTGGGTGATACATCACGGGCCAAGCGCGACCAGGCACTCAAAGACTTTCAGTCTGGCCAAACCAAATGCATCATCGGCAACATTGCCGCCATGTCTGAAGGCGTGGACCTAAGTGCTGCCGACACGATTGTCTTTGTTGAATGCACTTGGTCCACATCAGCACTGGAGCAGGCCAGTAGCAGGGTTGAGAACATCAACAAGTCTGGCATTCTACCCGTCATCTACATTCTGACCATCAAGGCCAGCTTGGACCATACAGTCTTGGCCAAGGTCTTGAAGAAGCTCAATATCGTGAATCAAATCATTTAACCAGGAGAAACCATGCAACATGAAACCCGAAAACACGCCCGACTCTCAGCATCCAGAACAGACCGCTTCATGTCTTGCCCTGGCTCATACAGGCTTGAATCCCTCATGCCTTATGAGCCAGCAGGCGAAGCCGCTGCCATTGGCACAGCGATCCATGAACTCTCTGAGATCATTTTGCGCGGTGGTGAGATACCCACTGGCACTGACCCTGACCATTTATCCATGGCCCAAGGTTATGCCAACTTTGTCAACACCCTGGTCGAGAATCCGCGCAAGAAGCTCATCGAGGTCAATCTCGATGAGGGCCTACAGTCCCTGCACCCAGCGCTTGGCGGGACAGCCGATGCAATCCTGGTCGATGGGGACCATCTTCATGTCATTGATCTGAAGACTGGCCGTGTGGCCGTTGACGCAAATGAGAACAAGCAGCTGCTGACCTATGCACTGGGAGCTATGCGCCAGCTCAAAGCGCCAAGCACCATCACTTGCACCATGCACATATTCCAGCCCCGTGTTGGCCACAGCAAGTGGACAGTGTCTGGCAACTACTTGAACTTGCATGGCAGGCGCTTGCTTTCAGCTGCCGAGCTGGCGCTCTCAAGCGATGCACCAACCCATCCAAGCCCAGATGCCTGCCGGTACTGTAAGGCCAAGACCATTTGCCCATCCATGCGTGAGAAGGTCCAAGAGGTCGCTAGGAACGATTTTCTGCCAGACACAAGCATTACCCCTGAGATGCTGGACAACGCGGCCCTAGTAGCCGCATGGGCCGATGCAGTGCAGTCTGCTGCCAAGGCTCAGATCACTGAAGGCAAGGCCATTGATGGCTGGACCATGCGCGCAGGCCGTAAGACAAAATTTTGGAAAGATGAGGCGCTGGTCATGGAAGCATTCAAAGACACGCCTACAGCATGGGAACTGAAAAGCCCCGGTGCTGTCTTGAAACTCGGGGTCGAGGTGTCCGAAGACCTAGTCGGTGAGAAGGTGGCTGCGCCAAGTCTTGTTAAGGCGAAGGAATAGAATCACATCCCCTGCCAAAAGAAAAGACCTGACAGCGCGTTAACACTGCCAGGTCAAAGGTCAATCTCTCATGGCAACTTACAAATGAAACCCCAACTTAAAGGAATTTCAGTGTCAACTATAACTGAAACACCCCTGCCAGATACATTCAGCCAGTCCCAAACACTGGCCTGCAAAATAGGCGCTGTGGCGCCCGATGCAGTCTTCTGCACTTTTGCCCTGCAAGGCTCCAAAAAAATCCCGTACAAGCGGTCTGGCCAAGGTGTGGCCCGTGATACAGACCCAAGCGATCTCTACAACGCTGAAGACGTCTGGACCATGGAAGAGGCCCCACATGGCCAATATCTTGGTTTAGTCCAGCAGCGCCCCATCATTAGTGCATCAGGGAACTATCTGGTTTGCCTTGATGTGGACATGAAGCACGCATCAGGACCAACCAATGTGGCCATCCAGCGCATGGCTAAGTATGTCAAGGCCAACAATATGCTGACCGAGGTTTCTGTCTCAGGCCGTGGTCGCCATGTATTCTTATGGGTCCAACCACCCAAAGAATCTGACCTTGTGCTGCCGAAGTACAAACTAGGCGGTGGCCAAGAGCTTGAGGTATTTGGCCTCCCAAACAGTGCAGGCAAGTCAGTCCTACTCAGTGGCAATGCTGTGGTCGGTGAATTCCAAGAGGCAGTCGATTTGCATGAATTGTTAATGGACTGGGGCATTATTGAGCAGCACCAGCTCCAAGAGCCAAAGCCAGTCGCCCCATCACAATCATTTGACTTCACCCAATTAGGCTCAAGACTGGATGACAGCGACCTTGATCGCGCAGTCAAGGCTTTGCACCATATTTCCCCAGACTGCGACTACGACCAGTGGATTGAACTAGGCCAAGCGCTACACACTGAGTTTGGCGAGATGGGATTAGGCCCATGGATGACTTGGTCCATGGCCGGCAACAAGTATGCAGGGACAAAAGACATTGAGACCCACTGGAAGAGCTTTCACCAGGGCAAAGGTGTTGGCATTGGCACACTCTTCAAGCACGCCAAAGACTGTGGGTGGGAAGCTCCAACCAAACAGGCCGAGCGCAAAAGCGCGGTGGAAGACTTTGCCGCGGTGATCAATGCACCAGCTTTAACTGATGCACCAGACCCATCATGGCCAGAGCTGACGCTAGACCTGACCCATCTAAACCCCATCGATTATTTGATCGAAGGTTTCATGGCCCATTCTTTTTTCATCTTGGCCGGTCAGCCTGGCGTGGGTAAGACCACAGCAGTGCTGTCAATGTGCATGGTCATGGCAGGGTTTAAAGTTGATGGCTGCGAGATTCACGCTAAAAAGAAACGCAAGTCAATTATCGTGACAGAAGATAGTGACCAGATAATCCGAACACTATTTGCATATTCAAAGCATTACAAGATAAATAATCTGAATGACTGGTTTGTGGTTATTGATGCCAGAAGGTCTAATGTCAAGGATTTACTCAGACTTGCACATAATATTGAGCGCCACACTGTTAATGGCATTAAGCCATTATTAGTTTTAGACACGGCCAATGCGACCATGGATATTGACAACGAGAATGACAACTCTGAAGTTGGAGCCTACATTGCCGCCATCAAGCAGACCATTTTCATACAACAAAAAGCGCCAGTCTGCATCCTGACCCATACAAACAAAACAATCTCTAGACAAGACTCCGATGCCATGGCCCGTGGAGCTTCTGCCTTTACGGGTGACGCAACCCTGACAGGCGTGCTTTTCATGGATGAGGATAACCAGAGATACTTAAAGCTGACAAAAACGCGCTACGAGCCACAATTTAGAGAGATCAAATTCGACTCCATCACATTCCCAGAATTAGTTATCACCCCAGCTGGCGATGTGCAAGAGATTATTTGTCGGGTGGCAATTCCAGCCATGTCGTCAGAACAAGACCGAATGGCCGCCAAGCAATCAATACAAGACAGCGCCAAAGAGCAGCGCATCCAAGACAAGTGCGATGAGGTCTGCAACCATGTTCAAGCCATCATCAATGACAAAGGCAGCGTCATTATGCGAAGAGGACCAGGTAGGCCAATCGTGCCAAAAGAACTCCAAAACGCCTACCAACTGGACTGGACTGAAATCTTTTCAACTGTCAAAGGCTCAGATGCAGGCTATATCCGCAAGCACATTGGCACGGCCATCTTCACCAGATTCGCATCAAATGAGCCACTGTCAGGCTGGGTCAGACTCGCATGATCAGTCTAATGCGGAAAGGCGGAACTAATGCGGAACTAATACGGAATTCCGTATTAGACAATGGCAGGGATTGTTGGATAAGTGGGGTCGTTAGACCCACTTATCCACAGACCAGTCTCGGCTTGGAAGGTACTTCAGTTTCTAATGCGGAAAGGCGGAAAATTCCTTAAGGGCTTTCCGTATTAGAAACGAGCATTTGATGGTCCAACACAAAGGAAAGTTATGCACAGCTTATCCACAAATTTAGATTTCATCGAAGATGAGCGCGTTTTCTGCCATCAATGCGCTAATGCGGAAATGGTCGAGCAGCGCCAGTCGATGCCAGCAGAGCAGATGGAACGACACAGAAAGGTCAACGCAAAACCATTGCAGTGGATGTTTGACCAGGCAAAGGTTAAAGGTGGATGGGCAACAGTCACATGGTCCGAACATCAGTGCAGCCGAACTGGACTGGCTGCATTCCCAACCGATGTCAAACACCGATGCCATATGTTTCAGACCAAAGCCTCGGCAGTAGAATCCGAGTCATGGTGGTTGACATAAAGCGCAAGCGCAAAAGCATTGAACACATTGACCAGGTCAAGGTGGTCCAACACTTTCGAGCGTTCTATCCGGACATCATCATTGCAGCAATACCGAATGGAGGCGATAGAACGGCCTCAGAGCGCGTCAGATTGCATTCTGAAGGGGTATTGGCAGGGATGCCTGACCTTTGCGTCTTGGAGCCTAAAAACGGGTTTCATGCGTTATTTGTGGAGATGAAGACCAAGGCCGGTGTGGTTTCAACCAAGCAAAGCGCTGTAGGTTTGCAGTTAAATGCAAAAGGGTATCGAGCAGTTATCGCCAGATCAGCTGCCGAAGCAATTAAATCAATTGAGGATTATCTGAATGGCAAAAGCTAAAACATTGGCAGAGGTGGCAGACAACATTGCAGCCAGACAAATGGGATTGAAAGAGCAGGCAGCTCTTGTGCGCAAAGAAGCCACCGATGTCAACAAGAAGATTCACGCTGCCGGTGGCGAAATTGCCATGCTAGACAGACTCTCCGAAGGCGAGACCATTCTCAGCTTGGCAAGGTCGTTGAAGGTAAGTCACACGGCTTTCTATGATTGGATCGATAGGGGAGGCGAAGCACGGGCTTCTGCCCTTGCGCGTGCGCGGGCGCGTGGTGGCCGAAGTTTAGCAGAGGAAACGATAGAAATTGCAGACGCTGCAACCCCTCAAGAAGCGCAAGTGGCCAAGCTACGGGTGGACACAAGGCGCTGGCTGGCCTCTAAGCAGGCGCCAGATGAGTATGGTGACAAGCAGCAGCCCCTGGTCAATATCGACCTTGGAAGCATGGCGCTCGATGCACTGCGCAAGCGCACTGTCGTATCACTAGACGATTCTGCATAAGTGAATACCAAATGATTCAGTCACTTTATACAACGACCATTATGTTAAGTGGACAAGTCGTTATCCACAGAATTAAGTGCATTAAAGTATTACAGACCTACTTATGCACAGGAATCTGTGGATAAAGTTGGCCAAAATCCGTGGATAACCCAGCGGTGGTCGCTGGCGGTCGGTGGCCGTGGCCCCCCGTGGCCGGCTTGGCGGGGGCGACTGTGGCGGCACTAAACACCTACAAAAAAAATTTTTTAAAAAAGTAACAACTAAGTCAAATTGTGCAAAAATGTCAACTCCACAAACAACGGAGCAAACGAATGAAATCTAAGCAAGCGACAGTGATACTTAAAGGTCAGGAGTGGATTGTGATTGACACTACTGAGACTAAAGACGGGAAAGTGTTCTGCACTTTAATGAGTCCAGACGGGCATACTGCTTTACACGCATGGGTCGATATAAATCAAATAGTGGGGATTATATGAATATATGTATATTAACTAAAGTGAGAAAATTATTCTGTGTCGATTATGTGCCTAATAGCACTAATAGACATAATCAGAGACAGTATATTAAGGCATTAAGAATATTAGGTGATAAGTGGTTAACGCACCCACATAATAAAGTGCAGAGAATCCAGTGAAGAGTAATTTTGTAAATAACCATATAAGGCTGAATGGGAATGTGCATGGCCATAAATTACGGCTTTGTAATAAATGCGAAGAGAAAAAGCCGCCAGAGGGTGGTGTGCAGATGAGTGCATCGAGATGGATTTGTGCATCATGCTGGACCAATAGGATCACCAGTCAGAACTTAAAGGAGATGGCCAAATGACTGATTTATTGACAGCGCTGCACTTGTCGGTACTACTTCTGGATTTAAAGATTCGGATGATGGAAGCGATTGAAGAGGATCGGTTTGACCTGGCGATGACGATGCATTTGCTGATACTGGTGCGGACTGATGAGCTAGAGGCGCATAAGTGGGCGATGAGTCCCAAGGCTTGGGCCATCTATGAGACGATCCACCCATGAAAGAGAACGTCTTTGCCCAGTGGGTAGACCGATATCAGCCTGATCCAGTCTTGTTTGTGCAAGAGGTGCTGGGGGTTGACCCTGACCCGTGGCAGATTGAGTTTTTGAAGGCCATTGCACGGGGGGATCGGAAGATATCTGTCAGGTCTGGCCACGGGGTGGGGAAAAGTACGGCAAGCAGCTGGGCCATGCTCTGGTACTTTATGACCAGAAGTCCGGTCAAGGTTGTGGTGACAGCACCGACAAGCAGCCAGCTTTATGACGCGATGTTTGCAGAGCTGAAGAGGTGGATCAATGCGATGCCTTTGCCTTTGCAGCAGTTACTCACTGTCAAGCAGGAAAGGATTGAATTCAATGCTGCACCGACTGAGATGTTTATAAGTGCCAGGACATCACGGGCCGAGCAGCCAGAGGCTTTGCAGGGGATTCACTCAGAGAATGTGATGCTGGTGGCCGATGAGGCCAGTGGTGTGCCAGAGCAAGTGTTTGAGGCCGCGGCTGGATCGATGTCTGGCCACAACGCGGTGACGCTGTTATTGGGAAATCCGGTGAGAAGCTCTGGGTTTTTCTACGACACCCACACGCGCCTGGCTGATGAGTGGACCACGTTTCAAGTGGCCTGCACTGACTCGCCAAGGGTGAGTGATGAGTACGTCAAAGAGATGGCCATGCGCTATGGCGAGGAAAGCAACGTCTACCGGATCAGGGTGATCGGTGAATTCCCCAAGGGCGATGATGACACTGTGATTGCCATGGACTTGCTGGAGAGCGCGGTCAATCGGGATGTCGCGCCAAGTGACTACGCGCCCATGCTATGGGGCTTGGATGTGGCGCGGTTTGGTAGTGACAGGTCAGCTCTGTGCAAGCGCCAGGGCAATGCGGTGACTGAGGCGATCAGGACATGGAAAAATCTGGACCTGATGCAATTGACTGGCGCGGTGGTGGCCGAATACCAAGCACTGCCACCGAGCCAGCAGCCGAAAGAGATTTTGGTCGATTCAATTGGATTAGGCGCTGGGGTGGTGGACCGGCTCAGAGAGCTGGGCCTGCCGGCCAGAGGGATCAATGTCTCGGAATCACCGGCCATGGGTGGAACTTACAGGAATCTGAAGGCAGAGCTTTGGTACAAGGCAAGGGCGTGGCTTGAGGCGCGAGACTGCAAGATGCCAAAGGATGAGGTCTTGATTGCTGAACTGGCCACAGTGCGGTACTCATTCACTTCAAACGGCAAGATCGCCATCGAGGGGAAAGATGAGATCAAGAGACGCGGCCTGCCAAGCCCCGACAAGGCCGATGCTTTTGTCCTGACATTTGCAAGTGATGCGGTCATGGGGATGTATGGCAGCGCAGGCGGCAATAAGTGGTCACAACCATTGCGCAGAAATCTGTCTAGGGTTGCATAATTCGGGTATTGACAAACCAATGGGGGAAACCTATGAAGATGATGACCAAAGCGCAAAAGAAGGTCGGCAAGGTGATGGGTGAGTACAAAGCCGGCAAGCTCCACAGTGGTGGCACTGGCAAGGTTGTGACCAACCCCAAGCAGGCGGTGGCCATTGCCATGTCAGAAGCAAAGATGCCCATGCGCGGTCAGCGCACGGCCACAAACAAGGCGAAAAAATAATGGCTACTATGCAGCGCACCATGAGCCAGGTCATGGATAAAGAAGAGGGCGAAGACATGAGCGCAGGCGAGAACTGCCCTATGCCCACGCAAGACATTACCCTCAATCTTAAAAACCGCGCCAAGGCAATCACCAGCGCGGCCTATGGTCCTGAGAATCCCAAGCTGCCAAACGAGGCTTTTTGGCGTAAGAAAGCAGACCAGTGGGATGTCAGCATGGATGACGCAAAGCAAAGCCTATGCGGTAACTGCGCGGCATTCAACGTGTCTGACAAGATCAAAGAGTGCATAGCAAACGGCATTGGCATGGAAGCAGACCCGTGGGGGACAATCAAGTTGGCCGATCTCGGTTATTGCGAAATCTTTGATTTTAAGTGCGCAGCCAGCAGAACGTGCGATGCATGGGTGGTGGGTGGCCCGAATACGGGTGAAGAGACTGAAGACATGGAAGATGAAGGAGAAGAGGAATGAAAGGTTTGTATGAAAATATTCATCGAAAACGCGAAAGAATTGCTGCTGGCAGCAAAGAGAAAATGCGCAAGCCTGGGGCAAAAGGCGCTCCAAGCGCTGCTGACTTTAAAGCAGCGGCTAAAACCGCCAAGCCAGTGAAAAAGAAATGAAGACCCCAGCTTGGCAGCGTAAAGAGGGTAAAAGCCCATCAGGCGGCTTAAATGCCAAGGGCCGTGCCAGTGCGAAGGCGCAGGGTATGGATTTGAAAGCGCCAGTCAAGGCTGGCGACAACCCAAGGCGTGCCAGCTTCTTGGCGCGCATGGGCAATATGCCTGGGCCTGAGATGAAGGCCGGTGAGCCAACCAGACTGCTGCTGTCATTGAAGGCATGGGGCGCAAGCTCCAAGGCTGATGCCAAGTCAAAGGCGGCTGCCATTAGTGCCAGAAACAAGGCCAAGAAATGATTTGTCCGATTGTCATTGCCACTGTGAGGGGCCATGGTCTGGCCGTGCTGCTGGAATCCATCAAGCAATACGCGCCAGAGTGTCCGGTCTATCTGCGCGGCCCAGAGTCTGTCATTGAGCGTTTTGATGCCGATTACAAACTCTTTGGCCAGCCAAGGAACTTTGGCGAGGACTACAACGAGGTGATTGAGGCAGCGCTCAAGGACTGGTCATCATGCATTGTGGCCAATGATGACATTGTGCTGACACCCACCAGCGTGAAGGTGCTGATGGAAGATGTGGCCATTGTCAGGACCATGAACAGCTACAAAGCTGGGTGGGTGGCGGCTCGAAGTGATGCGGCAAGGTCTGGCCAGAATGTGCGCATTTGCCAGCCTGGTGAGCGACTGAGCTTCTACAAATTCCCGTCTGAGGCCCACATCAAACTGGTCCAAGAGGTTAGCCCAATCTTTGCATGGATATCAAGTGACGCATTTGAAGAGGCAAAGTTTCCCCCTCTGAATTGGTACAGCGATGATGTGCATTGTATGGACTTAATCCAAAAAGGCTACGGCCACTATGTCAGCGCAAGCTATGTCCACCACATTGGCAGCAACACCATTGGCATGAATGCCAAGCAGCTGCATGAGGATGCAATGCCATGGCTCAAAGAGAATCGACCCGAATATGCGAAGGCATGGTTTGATTGATGTATTCGCGGTGGCCTATGAGCGCACCAATGAAATGCGGGTGTTTGTCCAGTCTTGGATAAATCAGAGCGCAGACAACTGGCGACTTACAGTCATTCACGATGGGCCAAGCACCGAGTTTGAAAAGGCAATGCGGCCACTGGCCAAGCAGATGCCAAAGAAAATCAAGTATTTTTGTACAGAGTCTAGATTTAACGACTACGGGCATTCTTTGAGGCAGATTGGGATTGAGCAGGCCACGGGCGATTATTTGCTGCTGACCAATGCAGATAATTACTTTATCCCAAGAGCAGTAGAGATTTTGAACGTGGCCACTGGGCAGCCTGATGTCATTTTGTTTGACATGGTGCATTCCCACAACCGCCCTGGCGGTAGAGATTTGCCGCCTTATTCTTACTTTGAAACAAGTTATAGGCGCAATTCAATTGATATAAGCGCTGCAATTGTGAAGACAGACAGAGCTAAAAGGGTTGGATTTCGAGACAAAGGCTATGCTGGAGATGCGAGTTATTTTGAAGATATCTTGCTAGACGACCAAGAGATTTTGGTGGTAAAACTACCGCATATTCTGTTTGTTCACAATTAGAATTGATTTGAGCCATACAAAAGGATTCCCCATGAACGAGCAAGACATCACCAGCGCCATCAATACCGACATTGCAGCCACCGAGCCAATGGATGATGCAGAGCTGCAAGCCATTGTCACGCAAGACCTGACCGATGCCATCAGCTATGTGGACAGTGATCTGTCACCAACACGCGCCAAAGGGACTGAATACTATCGCGGTGATTTATTCGGCAATGAGGTCGAAGGTAACAGCAAGGTGGTGGCCATGGAAGTGCGGGACACTGTCTCGGCCATGCTGCCCAGCCTCATGCGCGTGTTTTTCAATTCTGAGAATGTGGTCGAGTTTGCACCGCGTGGCCCAGAAGATGTGAAGATGGCCCAGCAGGCGACCGACTATGCAAACTATGTTTTCCAGAATGACAACAACGGGTTTTTGACCAGTTACGCCATTTTTAAAGATGCACTGGTGCGTAAATGCGGCATTGCCAAATTCTGGTGGGAAGACGAAGAGAAGGTCCGAATTGAAGAGTACACCGGCCTCGATGACCAGACCCTAGAAATGCTGATGCAAGAGCCTGGTGGTGAGGTCAAGATCGTGGTCTCTTACCCAGACCCAAGCATTGACGAATTGCAGATCAGCACTGTGGACCCAATGACTGGCCAGCCAGTGATGGCGCCCCCAGCCATGGTCCATGATGTGCAGATCAAGCGCATCACAAAGGATGGCCGGATCAGGATCATGGCCGTGCCACCCGAAGAATTGCTACTGGACAGACGCGCCAGATCGTTTGACGATTCGACCATCATTGCCCACCGGCAAATGGCCACCATGGCCGATTTGTTGGCCATGGGTTATGACCAGGATGAAATTGAAGAAAATATGTCATCGACTGACCTAGATAGCAATGACGAGTATTTGGCGCGCCAGCCACTGTCCACGACATTTGGCACAAATGACGCTGCCAATCCCATGATGCGCAGAGTGCTTTACATCGAGGCTTATTCCCGCGTGGACTTTGATGGTGACGGCATTGCAGAGCTGCGCAAGGTCTGCTGCATGGGTGGTGGCTATAAGGTGGTGCGTAATCTGCCGGCCAGTTACATTCCCTTTGCTGACTTTCCCTGCGACCCAGAGCCACACACTTCTCCCTTGGAGGCGATGTCAATTTTTGACATCACCCGCGACTTGCAAGAGATCAAGTCGGAAATACTCCGCAACACATTGGACAGCCTGGCCCAGTCAATCCACCCGCGCACAGCGGTGGTCGAAGGCCAAGTCAATATCGATGATGTCTTGAACAACGAGACAGGCGCGATCATTCGCATGAGAGCGCCTGGCATGGTCCAACCCCTGACAACCCCATTTGTGGGTCAGGCCGCATTCCCGATGATGGAATACATGGACCAGATCAAAGAAGATCGCACCGGCATGAGCAAGGCCGCCATGGGTCTAAACGCTGATGCATTGCAGTCAAGCACCAAGGCCGCGGTGAATGCGACCATCAACGCCAGCCAAGGCCGCATTGAGCTGACAGCCCGAATTCTGGCTGAAGGCATGAAAAAGCTATTTAAAGGCATTTTGTTCTTGGCCACAACGCACCAGGACAAAGCGCGCATGGTCAGAATGCGCAATGAGTGGGTGCAGATCGATCCAAGATTCTGGGATGTGTCGATGGATGCCAACATTAATATTGCCTTGGGCAATGGCGACACCAACGAGAAGCTCCAAGCGCTGATGATGATCATGTCCAAGCAAGAGCAAATTCTGCAACAACTTGGCCCGACCAATCCCCTGGTTACGCCACAGCAGTTTAGTAATACCCTGCGCAAAATCGTAGAGTTATCTGGTTTCAAAGATTCGACCAGCTTTTTCCAAGATATCCCTGCCGACTATGTGCCGCCCACGCCAACACCAAAACCAAGCCCCGAAGAGGTGCTGGCCCAAGTGCAGGCCGAGTCGATCAAGGCAGATATCCAGAAGAAAGCAGCCGAGCTGGAGCTAAAACGCCAGCAGATGATCATGGATGACGATCTGACCCGCGACAAAATGGCTCAAGATTTGTATCTCAAAAAGTATGAAATTGAGTTAAAGTACAAATCACAGATCAGCACAGCGGAAATTGACGCTGCGCAAAATATTGATCGTGAAGCAATGCGTCAGCAGGCATTGTTGGCCCAGCAACAGGCGGCACAGTTTGTGTCCCAGCCGCAGCCACCAGTGCCTGAGATGATGCCCCCATCAACCTTTCAAGGAATGGCACAGTAAGTGACAAACGAAGACCAAGTAAATAAAGGCCGAAAGGCCAAGCAGCTGCTAGAGGATGAAACCCTCAACAATGCAATTGCAAAATTAGAAGGCGACCAACTTTGGGTATTTCGTTCATCGAAACCCGAAGAGTCTGCGAGGCGCGAGACAGCGTGGTGTATGTTGCAGGCCATTGATGGCCTCCGGCAAGAGTTGATCAAAATAATGGACAACGGGAAAATTGCACAGAACGCTATCAGCAAATCACAGAAAACCTTAATTTAAGAAAATACTATGGCAGAAATACAAGCAATGAATATGGCCGATGCGGCCAGTGCTATCTCGGCAATGTTAGCCCCCGAAAAGGGACAAGCAGAAGTTGACGAGACGCAGCCAGTCGAGGAATCCGAAGAGGAAACCGAGACAGCGGCTTCTGAGGAAGATGACTCTGGTGTGGAAGACGCGCCAGAGGAAGAGACCTCAGAGGAACAGTCCGAAGAAGAGGAAGAGCCAGAGGAGCAAGAACAGCAGCAGACTTTCACTGTCAAAGTTGACGGCAAGGAAGTTTCTGTCACGCTAGACGAACTCCAGAAGGGCTACTCCAGGACTCAGGACTACACTCGGAAAACGCAGCAGATTGCCGAAGTGCGAAAGCAGGCCGAGCAAGAAACGCAAGCAGTCCGAGCCGAGCGTGAGCAATATGCTCAATTGTTGGGAGCATTGCAAACCCAACTTCAGTCTTCAGAGCCTCAAGTCGATTTGGAGCGCCTCTACCATGAGGACCCAATCGAGTGGGTGAGGCAAAAGGAAGTCATGCGGGAGAGACAAGAGAAACTTGGTGCTATTCAGTCCGAACAGCAACGACTCTCTCAAGTGTCCCAGTATGAACAGCAGCGCGCCATGGAAGCCCAACTTGCAAGCCAGCAAGAAGCTCTCTTGGCAGCCTTACCTGATTGGAAAGACCCCAAGAAGGCAAAGGCCGAAAAGGCGCTGGTGATTGAGTCTGCGAAGGCAGCAGGCTTTACCGATGAAGATTTGAAGAGCGTTTACGACCACCGACTGGTCTTGTTGTTGCGTAAAGCAGCACTGTTTGACCAGATGGTAAGTAAGCGCCAAGGCATTAAGCCTGTGGTGAACAATGGCCCACGAACAGCCAAGCCTGGTGCAGCTGGTCGGGTTTCGACAACAACTGAGAGTGTGCGAGCAAAGCAGCGTCTTGCAAAAACTGGTCGCATCGATGATGCGGCTTCTGCAATTGAACATTTATTGAAATGAGGAAATTATGGCTATCGTAAGTAACACATTCTTGACTTACTCTGCAAAGGGTATTCGGGAAGATTTGAGCAATATTATTACAAATATAGCTCCAGAGGAAACTCCATATGCTTCAAACATTGGCCGCGAAAACGTGTCCAACGCATTGTTTGAATATCAGACCGATACATTGGCCGCAGCTGCTGCCAATGCCCAGTTAGAGGGTGATGATGTTGCATCATTTGACTCTGTGACTGCTACTGTGCGTATGCAAAACTATGCGCAGATTTCACGCAAGACAATCATCTTGTCAGCCACTGAAGAAGTGGTCAACAAGGCAGGCAGGCGCTCAGAATTGGCCTATCAAATTGCGAAGCGAGGCGCGGAATTACGTCGCGACCAAGAATTCGTGATGTTGAATGGCGGTATCGCTGTCGCTGGTGATTCGACTACTGCCCGTGTGACTGCTTCTTTGGGTGCGTATATCAAGACGAACACAGACAAGCAGACCAATGGTACTGATCCATCTTATACAACGCTGCCAAACAGCGCCCGTACAGATGGCAACGTGCGCACATTTACTGAAACCATTCTCAAGAATGTGATTCAAAAAGTGTGGTCACAAGGCGGTACACCTAAGATTTTGATGTGCGGCCCTGTTAACAAGCAGCGCGTGTCAGGTTTCTCTGGTATTGCCTCAAGCCGTTTCAACATTGATGGAGGAGCAAAGCCTGCCACATTGGTCGGGGCCGTTGACATTTATGTCAGCGATTTCGGAAACGTGCAAGTTATTGCGAACAGATTCCAACGTGA
>Ga0209296_1000429_pt1 | contig 36370 bp, 51 predicted proteins | sample S_130206_EF_Meta_FD_187319 | JGI IMG/M metagenome (GOLD analysis project Ga0209296, IMG submission 187319) | Freshwater microbial communities from Lake Simoncouche, Canada to study carbon cycling - S_130206_EF_MetaG (SPAdes) (version 2) | ecosystem: Environmental > Aquatic > Freshwater > Lake ... | reverse complement strand
GTTTTATCTTGGGCAATCATTTGATTTCTCCACGGTGCAAATAAGTGGTTAAACGCTTGATGCGATCATTGTGATACTCAGCCATGCGTTTTGAATATTCTTGGCTTGTCTGGGCTTCTAACAGGCTGCGTTCAGCTTGCTCTAGTTCACGCAAAGCCAACACTTCGGCACTTGGTGCACGGAAAATTTCTATTATCTTGTCGAACATCTTATTTTCCCAAAGTCTGTTTAAGAATGTGAAGCACTTGCGCTGCCATTGTGCGAGTATTCGCGGCTGCCTCGGCTTTTAAGGCAATCAAAATACTGGACGGCACTCGAATCGTGATGCCTTTGTCTTTAATTTCTTTGGTCATTGTTTTCTTTCATTTGGTTAACAAAGGCGCTTATTTGCAACTTCGCATTTTCGGCGCCTGTTGCAACTATAACCTCATAATTAACACTTTTCAGATACTTTATAAAACTTTTTTGATCGTCACTTAACACGCCGCCTTTGATGCGCTTCATTTCCACCCACAGACGCCACTCTGGGATGAACAAATCAGGCACACCACGCATGACACCTTCAATTTTTAACTTGGTGGCCGTGCGAATGTCTCTCACGCCACCATTGGGAATAGCAAAAATGATAACGCCTGGCCACGATCTGCGAAACCATTGGACGGTCATGGCTTGTTCATGGTGCTCGGTGGGTATCTCGGTTTTCATAAAGCCAAACTCCAGACACTATTAATGCGCGGCTTGTAAATGTTTGGCACAACATGCGTTTTCGTGGTGATGCGTTGCTCTAATAATGCCTTCCAATTTGGCTGGCATTGAAAAACCATTGGATAAATTTCTCTATTTACGGTCATCAAGCCCAAGCCTACAGATCGCAAACAATACTTGCTGGAATTCTCAATTGAGACACCTTCCAAGTTATTCCAAACTTCCCTAGCAGTCATGGGGGCTTGGTTGGTGTCAATCACTGCCAGGCATTGACGTATTCTTTGCCCGATGGGGCGCACTTTTAAAACGGACATTCAATTTCCCAGCTTGGGCATAAATCCACAGCGGCGGCAAACTCTGCTGGCGGTTCCATAAAGAAGGTGACGCATAGGCCATCATTGCCATAATGCTCACAGGTGTGGCAGCACTTTGGTGGGCCTGCTTTGTAGATCGTGACGATCTCGGGTTCGGGGTGTCTCATTCCCATGTCCTTTTTAAAATTCTAAAAAATTTACCGTCTTTTTTGTATTCAATACTGCAAGGCGGTGTTCCAAGATTCATTAAATCTGCAATGTCGGTCAGCATTTCATTTGATGTGAGTTGCATTGGCACTTTGGCACTTGAGGCCATCGTAGATAATAAGCGCATGGATTTGTCTCCTGCATAACCATCATGCGCCACTGCCAAATATTCTGTGATGGGTGGATCACTAAGGCCGCCATAATAAGTACAGGCCAACATTTCTTTCCCACTTGCGCGGCTTAAATGCTTGCGCCAACTCCATGAAGTCACGTCCAAATCAAGCCCTTCTAAACCCATGATGTCATCGTGTCGCAAAGACATGGATTTGGCTACTGGCTCAGGGAAAGCAGCGCCGCAAGCAGGGCAGGTTTGCATAGAAATGGCGCACAATTCACCGCACGTTTCGCATACTTTGACTGGTGCTTCACCATCACCTGAACTGCCCTTCTTGGGTGGTTGCACGTTGGTTATTGGCCCATGTGTTTGCACAACGCCAGCAAAATCCAACACCATACAATGATCGGTATGGCTCTTAGGGCGAAGGCCACGACCAGCCATTTGAACGTAAAGGCTGGCGCTCATGGTGGGACGCAGCATGGCAATCAAATCAATGTCTGGGTAATCAAACCCGGTGGTCAATACATTGGCATTTGTGAGTGCCCGAATCTTTCCAGCCTTAAAGTCAGCCAGCATTTGTGCCCGTTCTTTCTTTGGTGTTTCCCCGGTCACACAATCAGCAATCACACCGTAATCATTCAGCACCTCAGCAACGTGTTGGGCGTGCTTTACGCCAGTGCAAAAGAATAACCAAGCCTTGCGATTTCCTGACAACTTAATGACCTCACGCACTACGGCGCTATTGAGATCATCATTGTCGACCGCTGCCTGCAACTCCGATTCAATAAACTCCCCCCCACGCTTATGCACGCCAGAGGTGTCTAGCTTGGACTTCGTGACTTTGGATCGCAACGTTGCAAGGTGGCCTTTAAAGATCAATTCCTCAATGCTTACAGGCTCCAAGAGCGCATCAAACAGCGCAGGCTTATCGGTTATCAGGCCGTGTCCCAAACGATAAGGTGTCGCCGTTAAACCAATGACACGCATGGCTGGATTAATCAGCAGCAACTCAGCCAGCAAGGTGCGATAACCACCCTCATTTTTGTGAGACACCAAGTGGCATTCATCAATAATGCAAAGGTCAATGTGGCCCAACTCTTTTGACTTGGTACGCACAGACTGAATGCCTGCAAAGGTGATCGGCTCACCTAATTGACGCTTACCAATGCTGGCGCTGTAAATGCCCATAGGAGCACCAGGCCAATGCTCACGCATCTTTTGAGCGTTCTGTTCAATCAATTCTTTCACATGGGTCAGCATCAAGACTTGGGTATCAGGCCAATTCTGCAAAGCATCTTTGCATAGTGCCGCCACAATATGAGACTTGCCTGACCCGGTGGGCAAAACAAGACAAGGGTTGCCTTGATTGCCAGCCTCAAACCAAGCGTAAAGCTGGTCAATAGCGCGTTGTTGGTAATCACGAAGTTTCATCCTACGATCCGACCATCAAACTGCACGCGCAGATTATTAAGTTGTTCATCACCGCTAACACACGCAGAGGCATTGGCTAATAATTCAGCACTTCCGTACACACCCTCGGCTGGTGCTCCATTGGCTACTTTTTGGCCTTCAATTTCGTAAATGGCAGTCCACTGGTCAGGGCCATCTAAACGTTTCCACGGTACTAAGTCTGGGTGTAGAACATGGCTCTCGCAACCGTTATGCTGGGCTTCTGTTGGTATCAGGTCATCCCACTTGGCACAGTGCCACGTTGAATCACTTAACGGCGTGGCGTGGGCGCAAGTACGGCAATTGACGTGCTCGGTAGTTTGAGTTTTGTGGCAGAACTCATGGGCTGAACAGAACTTGCATTCAAACCAATCGGCGCGTGTGCTCAGTGGCTCAGGCATACGGTCAGACAATGTAATGCGGTGGGCGCGTTCAATGGCCTTGGTTGCAACTTCTTTGTCGTACTTCACACGCTCGGTATAAATGCGGTCATCGTCTTTGCAAACTGCCAGATACAAAGCCCGGTCAATTCGTGTCCCGTGCATATATACTTGCATCTGGACATAGTGCAATGGCTTGGACTTCTGCACGCCATTTTTCTCTACATCGTCAAACGATTTCTTAGAATGAGTTTTAAACTCAGCCACATGGCGTGTTTTTGGCGCTTCGGGCACGCCACATTCTATGATGCCATCCAACGACCCCGAAACGTGAGAACCAAAGTCAACCCGGCTCTGTTGTCCTGTCGTACTACGGATGTCAATCCCAATAGCGCGAAGGTCACTCACAATGGTGGATTCCTCATTGTGGCCCCGGCGAAACAAGCGCAAGATGCGACCTTTGAATTGCTCCTGCACCGCCCAGCGAAAGGAAAGCCACAATTTGCGATCACATGGATCGCCAAGCATGGAAGCACCAAGGTGGCCCCTAGGCAATTCTTTGCGTTCCTCATGCGCCTGATCTATTAGATTGGCGATGGTGTTGATTGGTTCTGGAATGTTCATATCTTGTTCTTAAAAAGATGGGGTACTCGCTGCACTGGTGTTTCTTTATAGTCGCTGTGTACATCAACTAACCAGCATCCGCTTTCCCCCAAAAACTAGATTACTTCTTGCTTCCCCAAGGTGGTGCAGCTTTGGCAGGTGCACCTGGAGCGGTAGTTGGCATGACGGATGATCCGACACCAATGGTTTTAAAGCCTTTGACCTCGTTGCTGTTTCCGTATTCCTCGCTACGTTTCACATCCAATTTGATGCCTAAGTTGCCTCCAATTAATTGATCGGTGTCGGTAACTTTAGCAAGATTGATGGCACGCATGATCTCACCCAACTGCTGGCGACCAATTTCTTCGGCCTTGACATTGGGGTTCTTGATATTCAAGTTGCCAAACACAATGCGTCCTTGGAAGGATGGGCCCGTAATGGTGTATTTCACGGCAATGTATTGACCAGTGCCAGCCTTGGTGTTCTTAATTTCTGCACCTGTGATTGATGCGGTGTACCAACCAGCGGGAAGTGGCTCAAAGCTGGAGGTGGAAACTGGAAGATCAGTTGCGGAGAATGAAAAGTCTAATGAAGCCATGATGTTATTCCTTGATAGTGATTGAAAAAGAAGGGCGACCGGGTGTCGCGGTAATTGCGTCCATCAATGGACGTGTAATTGATTCGTCAACAGATTTCCATGCGGTTGCATTGATTTCTGGTGTCCATCGAAACAATTTGGAAAGGTACTCAGTAAGTCCAAACTCTGCTGCAAGTTCTTGTACTTTGTCAGCGTCAACTTTGCGAGTAACACGACTAACAATTTTGATCTTATAAGTGCCATCATCTTCATTCTGAGTTCCCTCATTCTGATTAGAGATTTTGTAAAACGCGATCATTTCGTCTTCAATGTCGCGGCGTAAACGGATTGCTCTCGTTTCAACTTCTTTGGCCTCGGCCCATTGTTTTGCAAGGCTCATGATTTGCGTGCCTCCAACATTGCGTCAGCCATCTTGTAAGCGTCCTCGGCAGCTAACCGACAAGAAGTAGCGGGGTCTTCTAACAACTCTGCAACTGCCCAATCAGTAAGAAACCAAGTTGCCACTTGAGCTGCAAAGTAATCTCGCAACGCCATGCCAGAACGGTGTGAAGTTGCCATGTGTTCACTTGGAAATGCTGGTTGATACATCATGATTTACTCGCAATCTTTGCAATGATGTCGCCAAGATTTGGTGCTTCCCAAGGTGATAGCTTTCCGCTACGGTCTTTGGCAAGCCATAGACCATCACTATCACACATCAGCGCACGTTGGGTCACGCCTTCAGCATCCTTCTCGACACGAAGCGCCAAGACCTCATCAAAGAAGTAAGGCAATGCTTGCCCTGTCTTGTTACCCGGCATTGAAGGTGCATAAAGAATGCGGCCTGACTCGTCTTGTGATTTCTCACACTTGGCGGTCATGTAAACGTGCTTACCGGGTAAATCACGAAAAGCGCGAATCAAATCAGACATCTGTTCTTGCATAGCACCATAAGCAGCGCGTGGGTCTTTGTTTGATTTCTTTTCAGAATTCAACACCACTTCACCGATCTCGGAAATGCTATCAAGTGCGATGCTTTCAAAATGCTTCGCTTCTTCACTTTCCGTCAGCCACTGGTAAGCCTCCATCAAAGTAGCCATGCTAGTGACTTCAATGTAAGGAAGGTTCGCATCTTGGATTGAAAGCAAACCACCTTCAGCCGACAATACCAAAGGGGTTGGAAGTGTCTTAATAAGTGAAGTTTTACCAGCGCCAGCTTGCCCGTACACCAGCAGCTTGACACCATTAGCGGATAGACCGCCTGTACTCTTTAGATTAATTGCCATCTTCTTCATCCTCCTCTTCTTCATCTTCTACAGTACACACTGGAGTGTGTAAGGCTTCGTGGGCTCTGCGAAGAGCAGTCAGAGCATCTACTTCATTTTGCTGCTTTAGTGTCAGCACTGGATTGCCAAAGCCTTCAGTGCTTTCGGTTTCTAAGTCTGCCATTGTCTTCATAATGATTTACCTTTTATATGCACCCGTCTGGAGATCAGTTCGGTGCATGGTGCTATTCTAATATAGAATTCACACATTGCAATAAATTATTTACACAAAGGAATAAAAAAATGATGACTCTCTTTGCTATACGCAACGCCTTGGAGGATCGAAGCCCAGTCAAAGTAGCCGAGGCCACAGGACTACACTACAACACGATCCGTGAGATACGGGACAACGAAAACGCCAACCCCACCTATAAGGTGATGGTTGCACTTAGTGAATACTTAACTAGTCGGGCAATAGTTCATGGCGAATCTCTCTAATATTCTTGGTGGCCCGTGGTCGCCACCAGCCGAGCGCATTATTGCTTCCCCTGAATCTCAACTTCGTGACGCGATGGCGGCATCAGGTATTGACCCACCAGATACGATTCATATGGATGGCAAAATACATCGGTTTAAGTCAGGCACAAAAGGCACGCCGGGCCATGGCGATAAGCCGGGTTGGTACTTAATATTTGCCGATGGCATCCCGGCTGGACGCTTTGGTTGCTGGAGAATGGGAATGGAGCAAACATTTCGGGCAGACATAGGACGCACGCTTACTAGTGTGGAGGAAATGCACTATGCAAGGCGCTTATCCGAGGCCAAGACTTTGCGCGATGCAGAGTTGGAGCGCAAACATGAAGTTGCCGCCACCACCGTTGAGACTATTTGGGTTGAAGGTGGCGTGGCTTACCCAGACCATTTATACCTTAAACGTAAGGGCATTGCCACCCACGGCGCACGCACTACGGGCGATGGGCGTTTGATGGTTCCACTTTATGGGAATGATTCCAAACTAGCCAGCATTCAGTACATAGACAAAGACGGTGGCAAGCTCTACCACTCAGGCGGGGCGACAGGCGGAAAGTTTTGGATGTTAGGCTCATTAGATGAGCCTGGCGTAATGTATATAGCTGAAGGCTTTGCCACTGCCGCCACCATCCATGAAACCACCCAACGTCCCTGCGTGATTGCCTACTCAGCCAGTAATTTAGTTCCAGTCACCCAGATCATGCGCGAATTACATGGGGCAGAGCAAGAGATTGTTATCGTGGCAGACAATGACGCATCAGGCGTGGGCCAGCGATATGCCGAGCAAGCCAGCGCTAAATATGGGGCACGAATGGTCATGCCACCCATCCCCGGCGATGCCAACGATTACGCCCAAGCGGGTAACAACCTTGCCGCTTTACTCTCACCACCAAAGAATGACTGGCTAATCCCAGCAGATGACTTTTGTTCACAGCCCAGCCCCATAGCATGGCTGGTCAAAGGCTGGTTACAAGAGCAAGCCCTCATCATGGTTCATGGCCCAAGTGGGGGTGGTAAGACTTTTGTAGTCTTGGATTGGTGTCTGCGCATGGCCTCAAGTACCGCCGATTGGTTGGGCAATAAGGTGAAAGCAGGCAACGTAGTGTATTTAGCAGGCGAGGGTCATCACGGTCTGCGCGGAAGGGTAGCCGCATGGAAGCACCACAATCAAGCTGGCAAGCTCAATATGTGGCTGTCCAAGGATGGCTGCGACCTGAACACACCAGAAGGTTATCAGCGGGTCAGCAATTCCATTAAGCAAAGTAGCATCACTCCATGCGTGATCGTGGTCGATACACTGCACCGTTTCTTATCTGGCGATGAAAACAGCGCCCAAGATGCAAAGACCATGCTGGATAGCTGCAACGCACTCATGATGGAATTTAGGTGCTCAGTGGTTTTGGTACACCATACAGGCGTATCAGATGAGGCCCAACATCGTGCCCGTGGATCGTCAGCATGGCGTGGGGCGCTAGATATTGAGATCAGTATCGTTGCCAGCAAGGACGATAAACCAATGGAAATCGTGCAGCGGAAGTCAAAAGACGCAGAAATGGCACAGCCAATCTATGTGAATTTACACAGTGTTGCCATCCCCGGTTGGTTTGATGAGGATGGTGTGGCGGTCACTTCAGCGGTCGTTGTGCAATCAGATGCACCAGTAGAAGCAAAGAAAACCAGTAAGTTGGATGGTCATCGTAAGTTGTTTGAGAATGCTTGGTGGTCATCAGGCGCTGAAATTCGGGGTGATTTGCCCTACGTTAGCAGGTCAGCTTTGAAGTCAAAACTGGCAATTGATGGGTTTGCAGAGCGCACCATTGTCAATATGTTGACACCATCAAGACAAGATATGGTCGGTTTATTGCTTCAAGGTGAGGTCATTCAGGTGTTTGAACATGGCTGGATTTTGGTGGATTTGGTGCATTCCAGTGCTATGTTGATGCGTAAGAATACGATTTAAATGTTGCAGGGTAAATTGGTGCAATGAGGGTAAAATGGGCTTTTTACAGGAACAAAAAGTATGTATTTAATTGAAGATTCTGTGCCATTTCCAGTCAATAAGAGACACAAATATCCGTTTGGAACAATGGAAATCGGTCAGAGTATTTTTGCCGCCAATGAAAAAATGAAGGGGAATTTGCATCAAGCATCAAAAATGCACGGCAAATCTTTGGGCAAAAAGTTTATTGCTAGGTCAATAAATGACGGCTTAAGGATTTGGAGAATTGCATAAGTTCTACCCTACTTTACCCTTTTGGGTAGTTTTGGGTAAGGGTAAAAAAGTGACAAAAACACATCAAAATCTACCCTCCCTTACCCTCACACCTTTAGGGTGAGGGTAGAAGGGTAGAGATGTAGTTGAGGTAATTAGGTAGTGAATATTTAAGAAAGTGAAATATGAAAGCAAATGAAAAACAGGTCGGTGGTCAGCATTACAAAGAGATGGGGGTTGAGCCTTGGGATGTGGTGGATACATGGCCCATCGAGCAGCAGATTGGGTACTACCGTGGAAATGCTTTGAAGTACATCATGAGGATGGGTGCAAAGGATACGGCGAAACAGGAAGCGGGTAAGGCGGGTCATTATTTGCAGAAGCTGGTTGAGGTGTTGGACGTGCGTGAGGCGGCAATACAGAAATTGGTAAAAAGGGTGGAGGTCAGAGATGCGTACTGAATCTGAGTTTTTAATTGGCGTGCTTTGGATCGTCACAGGGTTGTGGGTAGTGCCAGTGACGTTCTTTGGGATTTGGTGGGTTTGGCAAGTTATTAAGGAATGGTGGATTGGTCGGGGGTGAGGTTATGGGAATGGGTGAAATGGGAGGGGTTATGCGTTTTACGCATAAACATGAGAAACCTATACGCGCGCATTAAAAACTCGATTGATATGCTAATTTCGATATAAAGGACAGATATGAAGAAAATGGGAAGACCACCTGAATACAACCAAGCAGAGGTATGGCCTGTCATCTTGGACAACATTGCTGCTGGCTCTAGCCTGAGTCGTGCGTTGGAGAATCAGGGGATGCCAAGCTATGTTCAGGCATGGAGAATGATTAAGGCTGATGCAAGGCTTGAGGAGGCCTATCAGAGGGCTGTAGAGCAGCGTGCAGACCGATTGGCAGAGGAGATTATTGAATTGGCTGATGAGCCCTTTCCGGGCCATTTAAACCCTGCGCTTGCTGGCGCTTGGGCGCAACAGAAACGGCTACAGGTTGACGCGCGTAAATGGGTGACATCTAAGCTCAAGCCAAAGACATACGGCGACAAGCTGGATGTCACTGTGCTGGAGAAACGTATCAGCGTCATCGATGCGTTGGAACAGGCTCAAGCACGGGTATTGCTGGATCGGGTGGATGTGACAGATGTGGTGGCAAAGTAGCAAAAACGTACGTTTACTTTATACAGTGTTCATTATGTTAATAAGGGTTTTGAGGTTTGACGCCATTTGTTGCTATCAAAACAATAGTCAGCAAGTTATCCACTCCTAACTTGATAGCGCCAGCCATCGTCCATCCCTCCAAATTCCAGCCGCGGGGGGGGTGGGGCCCTACCGACAGGGCCTTGGTTACGGTGCTCCCGCGAACAAATTTATATTAAATTTTTTTAAAGATAATTTTTTTGAAGATATTTTTTTAAAAAACGTTTTCGCTTAATCACCGATAATGAAACATGGCTACAAACAAACTCGCCCCCCAAGACCTGAATTCACTTAACGGTGCATTCTTTGGAAACCCCATGTTGCAGCGTCAAGTTGCAAGAACAAGGGCGCTTCAAGCTGGCAGATCAAATGATGTCAATACGCTGCCCGACCCAAGGACGTATGCCGCTGCTATGGGGTTACTAGGTACAGCCCCAGATGAGATGGGTTTTAGTGTGATGCACCCTGATCTTGCGGGTATCAAGCAAGTGGCTGAACCAGCCTATGCGTTGGGGACAGCCGCAGCAATGGCTCCCATTATGCAAGCCTTGGCACAGTCAAGAATAGCAAGACAAGCCTTAATGTCTGGCGGTAAAGCCATAGCCCCAAAGATAGAACAGTACATGGCAAAGCAGGGGATGATGCCGGGAATGATGGAGCAAGGTTCTAAGACGTTGCCTAAGTTTGAGGTACTGAAACGTGATGCTTCTGATATTTTTGGTGCTGGTGCGGAGCGAGTGCGTTATACCGATCCAACAAGTGGTGGCTCCATTGATGTATTGGTGAGGCCTAAAACTGGTGCTTCTGTCATGAGTTTAGAAGTGCCGGAATCCTTTAGAGGTCAAGGCATTGGGGAAAGTTTGCAATCTCAAGTATTACAAGACTTTCCTCAGATGCAAGGTCAAGTTTCATCTAAGGCGGCGGCAAAAACAGCGTATCGTTTGGGTCGTAGGCCACCCAATCAGCCCAATGCAAAACTGGAGGATGTGTTTAATTTGATGGATGAAAATTCGTCAGTAAATATGGTGTCTCCGCAAATGCAGCGTTCGTTTAACAAGGCAGAGCCTTTCATCTATCCAAGACAAGCCGCCCTAGATACCGCCCAACGCAATGCAGCCCTGCCTGTAGAGCAGGGTGGTTTGGGACTGGCGGCTGGTAATACGCCTATGGAGAGGGCGGGGGCTATGGGGTTTAACCCCAATGCACCGATGTATCACGCCACTGATGTGGATTTTGGTGCGTTCCAACCGTCACCACGAGGAAAACTTGGGGCTGGTGTTTATGTCAGTCCTAGTTCTAGGTATGCTGAAAAATATGCTGGTGACAATGCGCGTGTTTTGCCCTTGATGAGTCGAGGGCAGTTGGCAAGTGATGATGTAGCACAGAACATTTCAGAGGGTGTACGTCAAGAAATGCTGGCGCAAAATCCAAATTTCAGCGTGCCAGAATGGAAACAACGCACTACTCAAGCGTTGACTGAGGCGGGTTATGCGGGTCGAGATATGGAAGGATTGGAAAGTGTTATTACTAATCCATCTAATCTTCGTTCCCGTTATGCCGCTTTTGATCCATTCCAAAGAAACTCGCCTGACATCTTGGCTGGTGCATTACCATTGACCGCTTTGTCTGATGAAGATATGAGAAATCAAATGTTGAAATTTGCGAGACGCCGTTAATGCAATTACCCATCTACACCTCCGAAGAAGAACAAAAACTCATGGTTGAGTTGTGGAGTCCCTCCATAGCTGACGATCCAGAGGCTTTTGTTTTGTTTGCTTTTCCTTGGGGCAAAAAGAATACGCCACTTGAAAAATTTAAAGGGCCAAGAAAATGGCAGCGTGAAGTGTTGCGGGATATTTCGAATCACATTAAGAGCCAAAAGGGTTTGATTGATTACGATACGGTGCGTTTGGCGGTCTCCAGTGGGCGGGGGATCGGAAAGAGTGCATTGGTATCATGGTTGGTTTTATGGATGCTCACGACCCGTATAGGTGGCTCTGTGGTGGTGTCTGCCAACAGTGAGAACCAGTTGCGGTCAGTGACATGGGCTGAGTTAACTAAATGGACAGCCATGCTAATTAATTCGCATTGGTGGGAAGTTAGTGCGACCAAGCTGATGCCAGCGCAATGGCTGACTGAGGCGGTTGAGCGTGACCTGAAAAAAGGTACTCGGTACTGGGCGGCTGAAGGCAAATTGTGGTCGGCTGAGAATCCAGATTCTTATGCTGGTGTCCACAATCAAGACGGAATGATGCTTATTTTTGATGAGTCATCGGGTATTCCTGACCCAATCTGGCAAGTGGGGGCTGGATTTTTTACGGAGAATACGCCCAACCGTTACTGGTTTGCCTTTAGCAATCCACGGCGTAATGAGGGTTACTTCTTTGAATGTTTCCATGCCAAGCGTGAGTTTTGGAATTCCAAGATTGTTGACGCTCGGACGGTGGAAGATACGGATAAGTCGGTGTACGACCAAATCATTGCTGAGTATGGTGAAGACTCAATGCAGGCGCGGGTTGAGGTGTACGGTGAGTTTCCAAGTGCTGGTGAAGACCAATTCATCTCGCCTGTCACCGTTGAGGATGCGTTTAAGCGTCCGAAGTACAAGGACTTGACTGCTCCTGTGGTTATCGGTGTTGACCCGGCCCGTGGGGGCATGGACAGCACGGTGATACTGGTGCGTCAGGGGCGTGACATCGTGGCGATCAAACGGTTCAAGGGTGAGGACACCATGAGCGTGGTGGGTCACGTCATTGATGCCATAGAGGAGTACAAGCCTACGCTGACCGTGATTGATGAGGGTGGTCTGGGCTATGGGATACTTGACAGGCTAACTGAACAGCGTTACAAGGTGCGTGGGGTGAACTTCGGATGGAAGGCCAAGAGTCCTGTGATGTATCAGAACAAACGAGCTGAGATGTGGGGTGCGATGAAGGACTGGCTCAAGACTGCCAGCATACCGACTGACCGACAACTGAAGGCTGATCTGACTGGCCCTATGCGGAAAACGAACTCTAGCGGGTCTATTTTGCTGGAGAGTAAAAAGGAGATGAAGGCTCGTGGGCTGGCCTCGCCCGATGCTGCTGATGCTCTTTGCGTTACATTTGCGTTCCCGGTGGCTCATCGGGAGTACAATTCTTCAACTACACGCCGTGTAAATGCGCAGTCCGGCGGCGCTACAACTTCATGGATGGGGTCATAATGCTCAAGAAATCTGCCAGCCCTGCTGCTTTTCGTAAAAATGTTGCCACTGAAGTGAAGTCCGGCAAGCCTGTCAAGCAGGCCGTGGCAATTGCCTATTCAGTCAAGCGCGAAGCCGCCAAACCAACATCTAAGAAAAAATGAACCTTGTTCCACTGGGTGATTGCATCCTTATTAAGCAGAATGTAGAAAAACAAGGACTAATCCTGTTGCCTCAGAGTAAAATGTTCTCAGGCATCATCATGGCTGCTGGTAAGAAGGCCACTGACGTTATTGTCGGTGACAATGTATTATTCGGTGAGCACTCGGGTCAGAAGGTCACTCATGAGGGTGAAGACTACCTAATGATGCGTGAAAAAGACGTGATTGGAATCTTCAATGAGTAATTCTTCAATGTACGATGTGGCGGCTGTAGCTGCTGGTAGCGTGAAATCGGGTGATAAGGCCGATATTCTGACCACCATGCGGTCACGATTGACGATGGCAATCTCCGCGCTGTCCGAGTCGCGTGAAGATGAGTTGGATGACCTGCGATTCTTTGCAGGCTCTCCTGATAACCATTGGCAGTGGCCTGCTGATGTCTTGGCTACCCGTGGTGCTGTGCAGGGTCAAACGATCAATGCACGCCCTTGTCTCACTATCAACAAGCTGCCGCAGCACGTTCGACAAGTTACCAACGACCAGCGTCAGAACCGGCCCAGTGGGAAGGTAATCCCTGCCGATGACAAAGCTGATGTTGCAGTTGCTGAGATTTTTGATGGCATGGTTCGTCATATTGAGTACATCTCCGATGCTGATGTGGCTTATGATACTGCTTGCGAGAACCAAGTGGCATACGGAGAGGGATACATTCGTCTCCTGACCGAGTATTGCAACGATGATTCCTTTGACCAGGACATCAAGATTGGTCGGATTCGCAATTCTTTCAGCGTTTACATGGACCCGATGATCCAAGACCCGTGCGGCTCTGATGCTGCTTGGTGTTTCATCACTGAAGACGTGTTGAAGGCTGATTACTCCCGTATGTTCCCCGATGCAGTGCCTATTTCGTCACTGAACTCGCTTGGCGTTGGCGACCAGTCGCTGGCACAGTGGGTGAACGAGGATACAGTGCGGATTGCTGAGTATTTCTACTTTGAGCACACCACCCAGAAGCTGAACCTGTACACGGGCAACATTACAGCCGTGGCAGACTCTCCCGAAGACAAACAACTCAAGCAAATCTACGGAAAAGCCAAGCGCACCCGTGATGTAAACGTGAAAAAGGTCAAATGGTGCAAAACCAATGGCTACGAGATGCTTGAGGAACGCGATTGGGACGGTAAGTGGATTCCGGTGGTGCGTGTGGTTGGAAACGAGTTCGAGGTGGACGGGAAACTGTTCGTTTCAGGCTTGGTTCGTAACGCCAAAGATGCCCAACGGATGTACAACTACTGGGTAAGCCAAGAAGCTGAAATGCTGGCACTGGCACCTAAAGCCCCGTTTATTGGCTACGGTGGTCAGTTTGAAGGCTACGAGAATCAGTGGAAGACAGCCAATACGACCAACTGGCCTTATCTGGAAGTCAACCCAGACGTTACCGATGGGTCTGGTGCTACTCTGCCCTTGCCACAGCGTGCGCAGCCCCCTATGGCGTCTTCTGGACTGCTTCAGGCCAAGGCTGGAGCCTCTGATGACATCAAGAGCACCACGGGTCAGTACGACTCAAGCCTTGGAGCCACAAGCAATGAACGCTCAGGTCGTGCCATTCTTGCCCGTGAGAAGCAGGGCGACACAGGCACATACCACTTCGTTGACAATCTGGCCCGTGCTGTGCGCTACATCACTCGTCAGTGTGTTGACCTGATCCCTAAGATTTACGATACAGAACGTGTCGCTCGGATCATTGGTGAAGACGGTACATCAACAATGGTGAAGACCAACCCAGACCAAGCGGAACCAGTCAACAAGATTGTCAATCAAGACGGTATCGTGATTGAGAAAATCTATAACCTCGGTGTTGGCAAGTACGATGTCTGCGTCACTACTGGCCCCGGTTACATGACCAAGCGCCAAGAGTCTCTGGAAGCCATGAGCCAGTTATTGCAGGGTAATCCTCAACTCTGGGCAGTCGCTGGTGACTTGTTTATCAAGAACATGGACTGGCCCGGTGCTCAAGAGATGGCTGCACGTTTTGCCAAGACCATTGACCCCAAACTCATGGCTGACCAAGATGATCCAGCTCTCCAAGCTGCCAATCAGCAGATGGAAGCAATGGGTAAAGAGATGGAACAAATGCATACCATGCTTCAGAATGTCAGCAAGTCAATGGAGATGCGAGATATTGAGATCAAGGAATTTGACTCTCAGGTCAAGGCATTTGATGCTGAAACCAAGCGTTTGACTGCTGTCCAAGCCTCTATGTCTCCTGAGCAGATTCAGGACATTGTTATGGGCACAGTACATTCGATGATTACATCGGGTGATCTGGTCAATGAAATGCCCGGACGTGAATCACCACAGGAAGACATGGGTGAAATGCCACAAGGTATGCCACCACAAGGTCAACCTGAACAGATGCAACCACAGGAGATGCCACAATGAAATGCGCTGATTTCGTAGGGATGTTGTTCTTGGCACGGGATGTCACCCATTCCGTTCATCTCAATACCCGCAGTTACGCCAAGCACGTTGCCCTGAATGCCTTTTATGATGAGATCGTGGAACTGGCTGATGGGTTTGCTGAAGCGTACCAAGGGCGTAATGGGTTGATTGGCCCGATCACTTTGATGTCTGCCAAAAAGACCACCAATGTCGTTGAGTTTCTTCAGGGTCAACTTGAGGAAATTGAAGCGTGTCGCTATGAGGTAGCCCCGAAAACGGATACCCCATTGCAGAACCTGATTGATGGCATTGTTGAACTTTATTTATCGACATTGTATAAACTTAAATTCCTTGCATGAAACGCGCAGAAGCCAAATCGCTAGGATTAAAAATATACAACACGGGTAAACCGTGTAAATACGGCCATTTTTCTGATCGGTACACTACAGGGGCCAAATGTATTCAATGTACTATTGCCCAATCAATTGCATGGCGTATTGCAAATCCTGAGAAACATTCGGAGTCCATGAAAAAATGGATTGACTGTAACCGTGATGTTCACAATGTTCGCGTCAAGCGTTGGCAAGAAGCCAATAAAGATAAAGTGCGTAAAGACGCCAAAGCATGGGTAAAAGCAAATCCTGAAAAAGTTAGAGCCAAAACACTCCGGTATATTAAAAAGAATCCCGCTGCATACACTGCACGAGCAGTTGCAAGTGTTGCCAGACGAGCCAAACGAGTACCAAAATGGTTGACTTCAGATGACCGTTGGATCATGAAAGAGGCATACAGTTTGGCTAAATTACGAACTTGTATTTTTGGGTTTATTTGGGAAGTGGATCATATAATCCCATTGCGCGGCAAACTTGTGTCAGGTTTACACGTACCAACAAATTTGCAAGTTCTTCCAAAAGCTGAAAATCGTATAAAACGAAATCATTATCATTTATCCTAAGGACACAGCATGAGCACTCCATTTGTTTCCCAGACACAGTACGGCAAGAACGAGGTATTTGACTTACAAGTTGCCCGAGGTCAGATTCCTGGACATGAAGTAGTCAATGTCTTTGGTTATTCCACAGCAACCCCGAGTTCGGGGTTTATTGCTGCTTGGGAAAATAATACTGCCTACGCTTTCCCCACAGTGGCTTCGACTATGCTGGTGACAAGCAGTTCAGCCTCTGATACAGCAGTAACCATTCGCATTGATGGTTTGGATGCCAAGTATGGTCGTATCAGCGAAACAGTTACCTTGACAGGCACTGTTGCTGTTACAACGACTAAAGACTTCCTTCGCATCAACAGTGTGGTGACAACTGTTGGTAATGCGGTAGGTACTATCTACGTCAAAGATGCTGGCGCTGTTGTTTACGCTCAAGTTTTAATTGGTAGTGGTCGCACCAATATGTCGGTGTACACAGTCCCTGCTGGATATACAGCCTACTGGACTCAGTTTGATGCGTTCTCATCAACTTCTGTTACGTCTGGTGTTTATGCAACTTTTAGAGCATTGCTGACTAACTCCACAGGTGTCAATAACATTACGTTGACAATTCCATTTCTAAATGACTTCAGTGTTACTCGCCCGTATCCAGTTGGATACCCTGAGAAAACAGACGTTCAATGGCAATGCAAATCAAGTGGTGCGGGACTTGGAATCGCCATCATAGCGATTGGCGTACTCGTTAAAAACTTTACGGATTAATCATGGCAAACTACTCACAACTCGCAGCTACCACCCAAGTCAAGGTCGGCGCTGGCAAACTGTTCGGAATATTTGTATCGGCTAGTGCCAGTGGCACTTTGACTGTTTACGATACAGGCGCTGGAAGTACCAGCAACGGTAAGATTTCCAATACAATCACCGTAGCGGCTGGCTCTCAGTACCTGAGTTTTCCAGCAGGAATCTTTTTCAATAAGGGTCTGTATATCGTACTTGGTGGCACTTCTGCTGAGTTTACGGTTGTTTACGACTAATCTGGAGCAATAAATGGCTGTTCTTCTTTCCCCTGTCGGCGGTGTCGCTGGTCAATTCTTCGACAACAATGGCAACCCTCTCTCGGGTGGCAAGATGTACAGCTATGTGGCTGGTACAACAACCCCACAGGCTACTTACACGAGTGGTTCTGGGGTAACAGCCCACTCCAACCCTATTATTCTTGATTCGGGTGGTCGTGTTCCCGGTGGTGAAATTTGGCTGACTGACGGATTGCAGTACAAGTTTGTTCTGAAGACTTCCACCGATGTGCTGATTGGCACTTACGACAATATCGTGGGTATCAATAGTAACTTTGTCAACTTCTTGACCGAGACTGAGGTGCAGACAGCCACAGCCAGTCAGACCGTGTTTACGCTGACTACGATGCAGTACCAGCCCGGTACAAACAACCTCAGTGTCTTTGTTGACGGTGTAAACCAAATTGACGGGGCAACATACAGCTATGTGGAAACCAGTTCCACCGTAGTCACATTTACCTCTGGCCTCCATGTGGGCGCACTGGTCAAGTTTACCACTGCCCAGACATTATCAACTGGTGTGACCGATGCCTCCCTGGTAACCTACACACCAGCAGGCACAGGAGCCGTAGCCACCACAGTGCAGACTAAGCTGCGTGAGAGTGTGAGTGTGTTGGATTTTGGGGCTGATCCTTCTGCGACAGCATCTGCAAACTATACGGCATTTGCCACAGCTACTACCTACGCCGCTGCAAATGGTTTGGGTATTTTAATTCCAGCAGGTTCATATACATTAGATACAAATTGGGTTATCTCAACGGCTGGAATGCGTGTGTACGCTGATGGAAAAGTTATTCTTAATTTTACCAATGCTGGTAATTGCGTGTCTATTGATGGTGGTGCTTCTAGTTCATATATTTTTGATGTTCATTTTGGTACATCAGATAACCCCATTTGGATTAATGGTAACGCATCTACAACAACGGCTTTATATTGGAGGGCAGCGCATCATGGTTCTGCTTCCGTTAAAGTTTGGAATTGTGTTATTGGTCACCGAACACAATTTGCAGTATGTAACAATTTTTGGATTACAGTTTCTAATTCAGAACGTGTTTCTAGTGTACTTACGCCTACAACGGGTATTTCTTGTGAACGACGTTCTGCCGGTGAAGATACTGCTGATAACACTTGGTTTACACCTATAGTTGAAGGAATTCTTACTTCAACGGGACATGGCATTTACCTTGGCAACACAAACCGAAATAAATTTATTGGCGGCACTGTTGAGGGCGATGTTGTAGGTGTGTTTGCTTCTGGTGGAGCAGTTGGCGACAACATTAATGGTTTGTACACAGAGGTAAATACATCAATTGATTTTGATATTTCTGGTACTTTAATTACATTGACTGATTGTTTTACTGGTACTGGTTCTCCAACACCATCATCTTTCTATGCAGTGTTTAGAACTGGTGCAACTGATTGTCGTGTTATCGGTGGTGACATAGCTGGCATCACTGTCCAGTCTGGTGCTGTCAGAACGCAAATTATTGGCATTGCCCATGACGTTGGCGTCATTGTTACTGATGCTGGAACCAACACAACAATTGTTCAAGGTCAAGTTGCTTGGAAGCAACCTTATGGTTCATACCTTGGTGGCGGTTCAGTTCCATTGAAGTTTTATGATGAGGGTATTATTACTGCTACTATAACTTGCGGAACAAGTGGCACTGTAACTTTAAATTCCTCATTTAATACTTTGGGTTGGGTTAAGGTGGGTAGGCTTGTAACTGTAACTGGTCTTCTAATTGTTTCAGGAGTTAGTTCCCCAGTCGGCACTTGCGTAATTGGCAATCTTCCATATTCAACAGATAGCAATTCTAGTTCTAGGGCTTCTGTTTCTGTTCGAGCTGCTTTTCTTGCTTCTGGTGCAGCTACAGCAGTACAGGGTCGTATTATTTCTAGCGATAATAAAATTTATCTTGAATACTATACTGCGGGTACTGCAACAAATCTTTCACCACAAGTTCAAACCAATTCAGAGTTTTATATTTCTGCAACCTACCTTGCTGTTAACTAATGTCGAATACTAAAATATCAGCATTAACCTCTGCTACCACGCCTTTGGCGGGTACGGAAACTTTGCCGATTGTTCAAAGTGGAGTTACCAAACAAGTAAGTGTAGATAATCTAACTACAGGTAAAGATGTATCTGCTCGTAGTTATACTGCATCATTTGGTTCTCCAGGTTATGTGATAAGTAATCAGGGTACAGTAAGCGCTAGATCAACATATTCAAACACTGGCGGTACATTTTATTTTGGTATTGATAGTTCAGCTGGTGGTTTATCTGTACCGTATGCAATAAATTTTTATTACACTGGCGCGTATCCAATTGTATTTAGCATCAACAATGCTGAACGAATGAGGATTGCTTCTGCTGGTGATGTAACGGTTGCTGTGGGTAACATCATTCCAAGCACAGCGGCTAAAGGCATCAACTTCACCGCCAACACCCCAGCAGCAGGAATGACTTCGCAACTGCTGAACTGGTATGAGGAGGGGACTTGGGCACCTGTTGCTAGTGGTGATTCAGGGTCGCTTACCGCATACACATCTAGTGGAAGATACACCAGAATTGGCAAAGAAGTATTTCTTCAGGGGTCTGTGACATTAACTACTGTTGGAACTGCCGGTGGCCGCATGGTAATTAACGGCTTACCTTTTACGCTTGCTGCTGGTTCTTTAGGGCCTAGTGGTACTTGTAGAGAGCAAGCCGCAACAGGTGTTATGTATATGTTCTTTGGTGCTGCTGGTGGAACTAATGGTTACATTGCATCAACAATTGGTGGAAGTATTGTGTGGTTAAATTCATATTCTTATGCTTTTAATATGACATATAGTGTTTAAGGATTAAAAATGTCTCTTACTAAAGTTTCTTTTTCAATGATTAATGGCGCACCCATTAATGTATTAGATTATGGCGCAGACCCAACGGGGATGGCAAATAGTTCTACGGCTATTAATTTAGCTTTAGCTACCGGAAGACACATATACATTCCACAAGGAACTTATCGGCTAGATTCTGAACTTACACCAATGTCTAATCAAACTATACAAGGTGATGGATGCAATGCTACAGTTTTATCGGCTAACACCGTTGGAATGACTTGTATTAACTATCCAAGTGGGTATTGGTCAAACGTGCAAATTAAAGATTTAAACGTTGAGGGGAATTCAAAAGCTGCCATTGGTATCAATCTTGTTTCGGCTAATCAAGGAGCTGTTTCAAATTGCTTAATTGACAATGTTACTTCTGGAAATAATACTTTATATAATATTTACGCTTTACAAGCGACCTATAGTACATTTAACAGATTGAATCTAGTGGGCGGGCAGTATGGGTTATTTTTATTTGATTGTTACGATGTTTTTGTTTCTAATAGTCTTATGTATGAGGCGTCTCAGGCTTGTTTAATTAGCTTCAAAGGTTCTCAAAACAAATTTACATGCAATCATCTATATAACGGACTTATCTTTGCTCCATCGTTATTAATTCTTGATGGTGGATCAGGAATGACATTTGACGGATGTACTTTTGAACCAACGACTATTGGTGGCGTTACATACGAAGTGATTATTAAATCTACCACATCTGGATTAAATACTGTTCCAGTAGACTGCTTATTTATTAATTGCAGATGGATTGGTCAAACTGCTATGAAGACAAATTGTGTCTATGTGGCTACTGTTGGCACGGCATATAAAATAACTTTTCAACTTTGTCAATTTATTAAACCAACTGGTTCGTCTATTGTTTTAGGATCACAACAATACACTTCTATAATTCAATGTGTTGATCTTGCTGGATATGACACGCTAACATATGCTCCGGTAACTGTTTCAAATGTTGGTGGTAATCCCTATTACCAAGAAAATCTTCCCGGTAATTTTCTTTTTACAGTATCCGCAAATGCTATAGCAGCCACTTCTTTTGTGTCTACGGGTACTGTATCGACACGCTGGACTTCTGGTACAGGTAGTCCAGAAGGAGTGGTGGTTGGCGCCGTGGGTTGTTTATATAGTCGAACTAATGGTGGTGCTAATACAACTTTTTATGTCAAAGAATCTGGTACAGGTAATACTGGCTGGATTGGTAAGTAACACCATGAACCTAATACTCCAACAGTACTCAAGTTACTGCTGTCAGAAATGTGGTGAGCATATCGGCTGGTTAGGTCATGTGCTTATGGTTTTACATCATTGTCCAAAGGAATCCAAATGCTAACCCTAATCCTCCAACGCCTTCATTCCAAAACCTACTGGGTTGCCCTAGTAGGTGCTCTATTAACTATAATCGAGGCTAACAGTGGCTTTATCTCGGGCTTCCTTCCACCCGTGTACGGTAAGTATGCGGTGATGCTGTGGCCTGTTTTAATGCTGACACTCAGAGAAGTTACAACTACTGCTTTGGCAGATAAATAGTAATACAATCAAACAAACCGTACCAGCGAGGTTCACTGGGGAATCGAAGGATTCAAAATGTCAGAAGAAGTATTAGCGGAGTCACTACCCGTGCCGACATCGGTTGAGACGGCCTCACCTGAAGTTGTAGTTTCAACGCCGGAGACGCCAGAAACAGCGCCCAAGTCATTCTCGCAAGAGGAACTTGATGCTGCCATAGGCAAACGCCTTGCCCGAGAGCAACGCAAATGGGAACGAGAACGTCAAGTTGCACCCGCAACACCTGTTGATGTCCCGCCAGTCGATCAGTTTGATTCCGTTGAGGCTTACGCCGAAGCACGGGCTGTCAAATTAATCGAGCAACGTGAACGTCAAAAGCAACAAAGCGACATTCTTGACAGTTATCACGAACGTGAGGAGGAGGCCCGAGGTAAGTATGATGACTTTGAACAAGTCGCTTACAACCCAAAGCTGACTATTACTAACGTGATGGCTGAGACGATCCAAAACTCTGATGTTGGCCCTGATGTAGCTTACTACCTCGGAACCAATCCCAAAGAAGCAGATCGAATTGCCCGTTTGACACCTTACTCGCAGGCAAAAGAGATTGGGAAGATTGAAGCTAAATTAGCTGACAATCCCCCAGTGAAGAAAACGTCCAATGCTTCTGCGCCTATTGCGCCTGTTACTGCCCGTGGAGCCAGTGGTGCAGCTTTCGATACAACTGATCCTCGTTCAACGAAGACCATGAGTACGTCAGACTGGATTGCTGCTGATCGTGCTAGACAGATGAAAAAGCTAGAAGCACAACGTAACCGCTAGTTTTATACTTCTTAAGGAACATTTATGTCCAATTCGATCCTAACCATTGACATGATTACCCGCAAATCGCTGGAAATCTTGGAAAACAACCTTGTGCTTACCCGCAACGTAAACCGTCAGTATGATGACAGTTTCGCTGTTGAAGGCGCTAAAATCGGTTCTACGCTGCGTATTCGCTTGCCTGACCGTGCTCTCGTTACTGATGGCGCTGCTCTGCAAGTGCAAGATGACAACGAACAGTACACCACTTTGTCGGTGTCCAACCAAAAGCATATCGGTGTCAACTTCAGCTCTGCTGAACTGACCATGCAATTGGATGACTTCGCAGAACGTGTGCTCAAGCCTCGTATCAGCCAGTTGGCTTCCAGCATTGATGCTGACGTTGCAAATGCTTACAAGAGCATTTACCAATCTGTCGGTACTCCTGGTACTACTCCTTCGACATCTTTGGTTCTGTTGCAAGCTCAACAAAAACTCAATGAGTCGGCTGCTGGTATGTCTCCACGTTACGCTACCGTCAATCCTGCTGCTAACGCTGGCTTGGTCGAAGGTATGAAGGGTCTGTTCAATCCAACAGACACTATCAGCAAGCAGTTCCGCAACGGCATGATGGGTACTGGCGTGTTGGGCTTTGACGAGATCAATATGTCTCAGTCGATCAAGCAGCACACCACTGGTTCACGCGATGCTTCCGCTGCCACCACTGTGACCGCTACCATCACTTCGCAAGGTTCCGTTACTCTTGGCTTGACTCAAGCCTCTGTGACTACAACCATCAAAGCTGGTGACGTGTTCACTGTGGCTGATTGCTACGCAGTCAACCCACAGACCCGCGAAACCACTGGTTCGTTGCAACAATTCACCGCTGTGGCTGATGCTACTGCTGTGGGTGGTGCATGGACTGTTACTGTGTCTCCTGCTATGTACACCGCTGCTCACGCACTGGCTACCATTGACAGTTTCCCTGTTGCTGGCAAGACTGTTACGTTCCTCGGCGCTGCTTCTAGCCAGTTTGCACAGAACTTGGTTTACCACAAAGATGCAATCACCTTTGCAACTGCTGACTTGTTGCTGCCTCAAGGCGTTGACATGGCTTCGCGTCAAGTGCATAACGGTATCTCTTTGCGTATCGTGCGTCAATATGATATTAATAATGATCGCATGCCTTGCCGGATCGATGTCCTGTACGGTTATTCAGCAATTCGCCCCGCAATGGCTGCTCGTATCTGGGGTTAATTAGAATGGGTGTGAAGTTATTTCACACCCATTTTTCGTTTCATATTTAAAAGGAATTTATCATGGCTATCCCTAATGGTTCTGGTGGTTATCAAGTCGGTGACGGTAATTTGGCTGAAGTCAATATGTCTGTGCAAGCTACTCCAGTCGCCAAGACTGCTGCTGCTGTATTGACCGCTGCTGAACTCACAAACGGTATCGTGACTTACTCTGGCGCAGTTGCCAACATCACCCTGCCTACAGTTGCTCTGACTGAAGCTCTGGTTTCCAGCGCCAAAGTAAACAGCTCGTTTGACTTCAGCATCATCAACATCGGTGGCACTAATACTGCTACCGTTGTTGCTGGTACAGGTTGGACTTTGGTCGGCGTTGTCACTGTGTTGGCTTTGGTGTCATCCACATGGCGTGCAGTCAAGACAGGCGATGGTGCTTGGTCTGCATACCGTTTGGCCTAAATCTCAATGGGGCTTCGGCCCCGTTTAACTAAGGACAACTCATGGCAAATACAAAAGCAGTTGGCGTTGCATACGCTGACCCTTCGTTCGATAACGCCCAGTTCAAACTGTACACGGTTGGCACTTTGCCAACAGCGTCTGTTGCTCTGGCTGGCACTCGTGCTGCTGTTAGTGATTCTAATGCTGCTTACACCGCTGGCATTGGTGCTACTGTAGCGGCTGGTGGTGCTTATATTGTTCCAGTGTTTTGCAATGGCGTGAACTGGCTCATCGGTTAACATAGAGGGCTTCGGCCCTCTTTTTCATTATGACTATCTATTTAAAACACTTCATCTACGGCACTAAAGTTGCAAACATGGAACTTGAGGCAGAGAATGATGAAAAGAATGGATGGGTGCGTTATACTCTGGACACGCCTACTGCTGAACCAGTCGAGGTGGCTCCCGTAAACGCATTGGAAGTTAAGCGCAAGTACACACGCAAGGTCGTGACCGAAGGAGTTTAATCATGGCAGTTTCAGCGGGCGACCAGATAAACGGCGCATTACGCCTCATCGGTATGTTGGCTGAAGGGGAAATTCCCTCTGCCGAGACTTCTCAGGATGCGCTTACCGCCCTAAACCAGATGATCGACTCATGGTCAACTGAGCGTTTGTCTGTTTTCAATACTCAAGATCAAGTATTTACATGGCAAGCTGGCATCATTACCCAGACTGTTGGCCCATCGGGTACATTTGTTGGCAATCGTCCTGTAGCTTTTGACGATGCAACATACTACCGTGACCCAAGCACAAATGTGTCTTTTGGTATCAAATTCATCAATCAGCAGCAATATGATGGCATTGCAGTAAAAACTGTTACCTCCACTTACCCTCAAGTTTGCTGGGTGAACATGGAGTACCCCAACGCCACCATGACCGTCTATCCGAAACCCACTCGGGAATTGGAATGGCACATTATTTCAGTTGCTGAATTGGATCAACCCGCTACGCTGGCAACCATGTTGTCATTCCCACCGGGTTATCTGCGTGCGTTTAAGTACAACTTGGCCTGCGAGATTGCTGCTGAGTTTGGTGTAGAACCAAGCCCACAGGTGCAGCGAATTGCAATGGCATCCAAGCGCACTCTGAAGCGTCAGAACAACCCAGATGATGTGATGTCGCTGCCCTACGCACTGGTTGCCACTCGTCAGCGGTTCAATGTATATGCAGGAAATTACTAATGAAGACCCCTTTTCTGGGTTCCTCTTATGTAGCCCGTAGCGTCAACGCTGCTGACAACCGTTGCGTCAACCTATTCCCTGAAGCCATTCCTGAAGGTGGTAAAGAGGCTGGCTTCTTTAATAGAGCACCAGGCCTCAAGTTCCTTCAATCGGTAGGTGTTGGCCCCATCCGTGCTCTGTGGTCACACCAGACCAACGGCAACGACTTCTATGTGGTGTCGGGTACAGAGGTATTCAAACTCACCAGTTTGACAGGAACACCAATCAAGTTGGGCAATGTGTCTGGTACTGGCCCCGTGTCAATTGCAGACAATGGCACTCAGTTATTCTTTGCCTGTAACGGCCCAAGCTACATCTACAACGAAGTCACCAACGTATTTGCACAGATCACCGACCCAGACTTCCCAGGTGCTGTGACTGTTCAATATTTAGATGGCTACTTCACTTTCAATGAGCCTAACAGTCAGCGTCTTTGGGTCACAAGCCTGCTGGATGGTCTGTCTGTTGACCCATTGGATTTTGCCAGTGCAGAAGGTTCACCCGATGGCGTAGTCGCTGTCGCTGTTGACCACCGTGAACTCTGGGTGTTCGGTACAGACACCATTGAGGTCTGGTATGACGCTGGACTGGCTAGTTTCCCCTTTGCCCGTATCCAAGGTGCTTACAACGAGATCGGCTGTGCTGCCCCTTACTCGGTAGCCAAACTGGACAATGCCCTGTTCTGGCTTGGTGCTGACCCTCGTGGTTATGGCATCGTGTACAAGAACAACGGGTACACGGGTGTTAGGGTTTCTACTCATGCCATCGAGTATGCGATTCAGCAGTACACCGACATCTCAGACGCCATTGGGTACACCTATCAGCAAGAAGGACACGCCTTCTATGTACTGATTTTCCCAAGTGCAAATGCTACATGGGTCTACGATGTGTCCACTCAGGTCTGGCATGAACGTGCTGGTTTTGAGAATGGTGCGTTCACTCGTCACCGTTCCAACTGCCAATGCAACTTTGGCTACACGACCATCGTGGGTGACTTTGCCAATGGCAACATCTACTCGTATGACTTGGATGTGTATGCTGATAATAGTCAACCGCAGAAATGGTTGAGATCATGGCGTGCGCTGCCCACAGGTCAGAACAACTTGAAGCGTACTTCACAGCATAGCCTACAACTTGATGCCCAAACTGGTGTCGGTTTAAATGATGGTCAGGGTTCTGATCCATCTGTGATGCTGCGTTGGTCAGACGATGGTGGTCACACTTGGAGCAATGAGCATTGGAAGTCAATGGGTAAAATTGGTCAGTATGGCTTCCGTACCCTGTGGCGTAGACTTGGTATGACTATGAAGCTGCGTGACCGGGTGTATGAAGTATCAGGCACTGATCCAGTCAAGATTGCCTTATTGGGTGCAGACCTTATCGTTAGTCCAACGAACTCATAATGGCAACCACACTTAATATCACCAGCATTCCTGCTCCCCGTGTTGCTCTTATTGATGAGCGCACAGGGACTATCTCGCGTGAGTGGTATAGGTTCCTGCTGAATCTATTTGTATTGACAGGCAGTGGTTCCAACCCAACGTCTCTCGAGGACTTGCAGGTTGGGCCACCAGTTCAAGAAATTGATCTAAGTTTTATTGACCCCACACCTTCTGGCTTTGCGGCCTATGCTGCTGGATCATCTCAAGAGTCTCAGATTGCCGAAATACAAAAGCAGTTAGAAGCACTGGCCTCCAGCACGAATGTGAGTGAGGTTCAGTCTGAACTGGCCGAAGTCTGGAAGCAGCTTCAAGCGTTGCAGTTGGTTCCTGAAGTACCACCGGGTGCCTTAACCACCAATTCGTCCATCCTGTATGGCAACGGGTCTGGTGGCTTTAGTAATGTCACTATTGGTACAGGTGTCAGTTTTACGTCAGGTACGCTTTCAGCCACAGGTTCAGGCGGTACTGTTACTGCTGTAACTGGTACAGCTCCAGTTGTATCGTCAGGCGGCACAACTCCAGTTATCTCGATGGCGGCAGCCACAACATCGGTTAACGGTTATCTCACATCAACTGACTGGACAACGTTTAACAACAAGCAGCCTGCTGGAACGTACGTTAACTCAGTTTCAGGGACTACTGGCAGGATTACTTCTACAGGTGGTGTAACACCTGTTATAGACCTTGCTAGTGGCATTGCTACGGCAGGGACAACTGGTTCAGCTACTTTAATTCCCGTGGTGACGATTGACACTTACGGTCGAGTAATTACAATAACTACAGCCGCTAATCCACAAGGCACAGTTACGTCTGTTGCAGCCTTGACATTGGGCACAACTGGTACTGATTTAAGTTCTACAGTAGCTACTGGAACAACAACACCAGTTATTACTTTACAAGTGCCAACTGCTTCGGCAACAAATCGTGGTGCTTTGAGTAGTGCAGATTGGTCTACGTTCAATGGTAAACAACCGGCAGGAACTTATGTTACGTCTATTTCTGTTTCTAGTTCTAATGGCTTGGCTGGGACATCTAGCGGTGGGGCTACTCCCACACTGACCTTATCGACAAGCGTTACAGGCGTTTTAAAGGGCAATGGAACGGCAATTAGTGCTGCTGTAGCCAATACAGACTATGTTCCTTTATCGACTGTGCTGACCAAGACTGCTGATTACACGATAACCAATACTGATACTTGGATTATTAATAACAAGTCTGGTTCAGCCATGACTCTGACGTTCCCTGCTGCATCTTTGTGGCCTGGTCGATCAGTGACTGTCAAGAATCTGCAACTTCAATCAGTTAACTCAGCCACCAGCAATATTGCCCCCATCGACAGTGTTACTGCTGGGACTGCCATTTTGTTGCCAGTTATCGGCAATTGGGCGACAATGGTGTCTGACGGAACCAACTGGGTCATTATGGCTCAAGCACCTAATAACATTCTTCTTCTGGAGTAACCCATGACAGTCACCGTCAAAGTCCTTATCCCTGCCAAGATTGCAGAGGCCACCCAAGTTACCCAGTACACAGCTACTGGCGTCACTACTATTATCGACAAGTTCACAGCGACCAACTACAGCGCCAGTGCTGCCACGATCTCAGTGAACTTGGTGACTGCTGCTGACACTGCTGGCAATCAGAACTTGATTACCAAGACCAAGACGCTTCAGCCAGCCGAGGTGTACACCTTTCCTGAACTGGTAGGTCAGGTGCTTATGTCCAGTGGGTTTATCAGCACGATTGCTGGTACTGCCACTTCGATCAATATTCGTGCTAGTGGGCGTGAGGTTAGCTAATGCAAGTCACTTATGGTCCTGAGTTTAATGTTGCTGCTGAGAACGTCACATTTCGATCAGGGGTTATGGCTCTACAAGATCATATGTTGGGACTGCCGAGCACTCTTGAGGATTGCACATTGCGGCATATTTTTGCCCCAGGTAATTATGCCCGTGAAATGATGATCCCCAAAGGCACATTAATAATCGGTAAAATCCATAAACACGCTCATTTGAATATTATCAGTAAAGGCCGTGTCCATGTTGCGACAGAATTTGGCCCCGTGTCTTTTGAAGCACCTCACACCTTTGTATCAGAACCAGGTACGAAGCGTGCAGTATACGCATTAGAAGATACGATATGGACTACTATTCATGCAACTGATGAAACTGATTTAGATAAAATTGAAAATTACGTGATAGCCAAAAGTTACGAAGATTTTGAATCACTCGTGGCATTAGAGCCATTTAAAGTACAAGGAGAAATATTATGACTTGGGGAATGGTTGCAGTTGCGGGCGCTGGCCTTGCGGGTGGTCTTATCGCATCAAGTGGTGCTAAATCTGCTGCATCAACTCAAGCAGATGCAGCTAATCAATCTGCTGCATTACAAAAACAAATGTTTGACCAGCAGATGGAACTGCAAGAACCATACCGTCAAGCTGGATTGACAGGTCAGAACCGATTAATGGAGTTGATGGGTCTTGGTGGTAACGCTGGCGCTGCCGGATATGGTAAATACTCAAAAGACTTCAGTATGCAGGACTTTCAACAAGACCCCGGCTACGCTTTCCGTTTGTCTGAGGGTCTGAAAGGTTTGGATCGTAGTGCCGCTGCTCGAGGTGGTCTGATCTCAGGTGGTGCTATGAAGGCTGCTACCGAGTATGGACAGAATATGGGTTCTCAAGAATACCAGAATGCTTTCAATCGTTATCAAACCAATCGAACAAATCAACTGCAACCACTTGGTAACTTGATGGCATCGGGTCAGTCTGCTGCTAGTAACCAAGGTTCTGCTGCTGGTGCATACGGTACTGCTGGTGGTAATGCCATTACTCAAAGTGGTCAAGCTATTGCTGCTGGTCAACTAGGTGCAGGTAATACTATGAACAATGCACTGACGAGTGGTGCAAGTGCCTACAACCAACAAACTAATTTTAATAACTGGTTAGCGCGTCAACCGAATGCGGGAGGTGGTGGGTCAAATCAATCACTTTACCAACCATTGTTACAAGAATTCGTACCAGCTACCTATGGTTAAACTATTAACATTAACGGATATTAATCATGGCTGATCTCAATGCTCTAATCGCTCAAGGTGTCCAGTTCAAAGCACCACCTGACCCATTTGCTCAGTATGCTCAGATGCAGCAGTTGCAACAGAGTCAACAAGCTAATCAGTTAAATCAAATGAAGATGCAAGAGTATCAACGTGGGGTTGAGTCACAAAATGCCCTTCGTGCTAGTCCTGCGCCAGAAGGTGTCAATCCTCAACATTGGGCAATTGATCCAATGGAGGCATTAAAGATACAGAAAAATAATGCCGAAACTGCAAATTTAGGTTTAACTGGTAAAAAGACTCAAGCTGAAATTGCCACCGCTAAACAAAAAATGATTGCTCAGGCTAGACGTGATATTAGTCAAAACCCCTCAGATGCTCAACTGACTGCTCATCTTGAAGATACGATGGGTTCTAATTTGTTCACATCTGCTGAAAAAAACCAAGCATCTGTACGGCATCAAGAATTATTAGCTATGCCGTACGAACAGCGTAAATCTGTACTTGCCGCATCGGGCGCAACAGCAGGTGAATTGTCTACAGCAGAATCAGCCCGTTTGGGTCGATTGACTACCGAGCGTGGTCAAGATATTGGAGCAGCCACTGCTAAAGCTGGTCAGGAAAGTGTAGCCGCCACCGCTAAAGCTGGTCAAGGCGTAACAATGCGTGGTCAAAATCTAACCAACCAAAGAGCAATTGATCTTTTGGCTCAAGGCAAAGTACCTACCGGGTATCGTGTTGTGGCTGGTGGCAGTGTTGAACCTATTCCGGGTGGGCCTGCTTCGGGTGATAAAGCTCTGACTGAAAGTCAAGGAAACGCTACTGCATACGGTATGCGTATGCAAGAAGCTAATAAAACCTTGAATGACTTAGAAGGTAAGGGCGAGAAAAACACAGGTGTCATTAGTGGTGCAGTCGGTGGATTAGCTGGTATGGTTCCTCTAATTGGTGATAAGTTGCAAGGCGCGACTGGTTCACTTTTTAATGCGTTGCCTGAAATTATGGGTGGCTTGAGTCCAGAACAGCAACAAGTTGCTCAGGCTCGTATTAACTTTATTACTGCTCAACTGCGTAAAGAATCTGGCGCTTCTATTGCCCCTTCGGAATTTATTACGGCTGAAAAAATGTATTTTCCAAAACCCGGAGATACACAAGCTGTGATTGATGCCAAAGCAAAAACTCGCAAAACAGCAATTGAAGCCATGAAAGTGCAAGCTGGGCCCGGTGCTAAACATATCAACACTGGTGACAGTGCTACAACGGCAACTGATCCTTTAGGACTTAGATAATGGCAACAATGGCTGAAATCCGTACTCAATATCCACAGTATGCGGATATTCCTGATGTGAAATTGGCTGATGCTTTGCACCAGAAATTTTATTCTGATATTCCCAAACCAGAGTTTTACGCCAAAATTGGGTTAGGTGCTCAAGCGCAAATACCGGGTGCAGAAGGAGTAATTGCTGCACAACCAGCACCTATGACATTGCAAGATCGTTTAATGGGTGTAGTGGAAACTCCAGCCATTATTGCTGGTGGTTTGGGTCGTATGGTAGCTACACCTTTGGCTCGTATGTATGGTGAGGCTGTAGGCGGTCAAGGTACACCACAAGGCAAAGCCGCTGGAGAATCTGCGGCTAATTGGGCTGCACAACAATTTTATCAACCTCGCACTCAAACTGGGCCTGAGATAGTTGAAGGTGCTGGCAAAATGATGGAATCGTTGCCGCCAGTTTTAAGCGGACCCGGTGCGGCAATTAGTGCTTTAGCACCAGCAGCAATCAATCAATTGCGACCAGTGGCTCAACGTATTGTTGCGCCAGTTCAAAATGTCTTGGCGAAAGCCATGACTAAATCTGAACCAGACATGGTTGGCATGGGTGCAGCTGAAACTCAGGCGGCTTTGTTACGTCAAGAACGCGCACAACGCTTGGGAATTCCTCTGACCAAAGGGGAACAAACTAAAGATTTGGCTACTCAGCAATTTGAAGCAGAAACCGCCAAAAACTACCCTGCTGGCGCTGGCGCACCATTGCTCCAAGCCAAAGAAACTCAAAAATCAGCCATCTTAAACAAGTTTGAGCAGATGTCTCAAGAAACGGGTGCTGAATATGCTGACCCTTCGGCCTACAAGAAGGTGGGCAGCATTGTTGACAAAGCATTGGTGGATGAGTACGACAAAAAATACCAAGCAATGAAGTCTAAATATGCTTTGGCTGACAATGCTGGTGAAACCTTGCAAGAAGTGCCGTATACGGGAATCACTGAATACATTAGTAAACAATCACCTACTGTCAGGGCAAAACTTGCGCCAATCTTGGATTCTGTAGCTGAGCAAATTGCTTTAAATGATCCTGAGAAAAAGGGAACAATGTCTGTTCGTGCGCTGGAAGACATTTATCAGGATATTGGTAAAAACACGCAGCCGGGTACACCTAACGCTGTTCATTCCAAGGCCATGAAGTCATTAATTGACCAGACCACTGAAGGTGCTGGCGGCGACCTATACCGTGATGCTCGGATGGCTAGAAAACAATTAGCAAAAGATTTTGAAGACAGCAGCCGTGTGGCTTCATTGCTTGGTACTAAAGCTGGCTATGCTGATCGTAAAGTTGCTTTGGCAGATGTGTTTGACCACATTGTGTTGGACGGTAGCATGGAAGAAATGCAAACTGTGGGCAAGGTTTTAAAGCGTGCAGGCCCACAAGGTCAACAAGCATGGGCTGAAATTCAAGGCCAGACAATTCAGCATCTGAAAGATCAAATTACCAAGAATGCAAGCGGTCAATTGTCTTTTCCAAAGTTGAACACAGCCATTAACGCGCTGGATCGCGAAGACAAATTGACTTATTTGTTTGGCAAAACTGGTCGAGATCAATTAATTGATTTGCGTGACTCCATCCAAGATGCGTTGGTGAAACAACCCGGTGCGGTCAATTATTCCAACACTTCATCGGCTTTAATTCGTAGCTTAGATCAATTAAGTAAATTGCAAATTCCCTTGGCTGGTAAATTGGCAGACGTAGCCAAAACTAAAGCTATGGAAAAACAAGTGGCAGAATCATTAAACTTTAATGCCCTTACTCCAAAAGGTAAATCAACTAATGCACTGGCCCCGTAAATAATAGTCTAAAATATCAAAAATCACTAATTGACCCACATCATGACCCCAGAAGAACGTGCTGAATTTGCTGCTGAAATTGCAGCAGCCATCCGAATCAGAAGCACTGACACTGGGTTGTCAGAGGAGGAACAGCGGTGGGTCAAATTGGCAATTCAGGCAGAAGTTCAAAGGATTGAGTTTCGTAAAAAAGTCATTGAGAAAACCCTTACCAGTTTAATTTGGTCAGGTGTTGTGGCTCTTGGTTATATGATACTAGGATGGGCTACGAATCATGGTTACAAGCCTTAACGAGCAACTTCGCAGAGATGAGGGGGAAGTCTTATCGGCTTATCCTGATAGTCTTGGCTACTTAACTATTGGTGTCGGTAGACTCATTGACAAGCGCCGCAATGGCGGCATCACCCCAGATGAATCGGCCTACTTACTGAACAATGACATTCAGCGCAAGACCAAGGAAGTATTCGGAATGTTCCCTTGGGTAGAACAACTGGATTCAGTTCGTCTTGCAGTCCTTATCAATATGGCTTTTCAACTCGGTACAGATGGGTTAGCTGGTTTCAAAAACACCATGTCCTTAGTACAGGGTGGCAACTACGACAAAGCTGCTGAGAATATGATCCTGAGTAAATGGCACAGTCAGACTCCGGAACGATGTGAGCGCCTGGCAAAGCAAATGCGTACAGGAGTTTGGCAATAATGGATTGGTTGGCTACCCTCAAGACAGTTGCCCCAACAGTTGCTTCCGCACTGTTTGGCCCTATGGGTGCAGTTGCTGTGGCATCTGTTGGGGAATTGTTAGGCTTGTCGGATGCCACCAAAGACAAAATCAGCGAGATTATCCAGTCGGGCCAAGTCACACCTGAACAATTAGGCAAGCTGAAAGAACTTGAACTGGAATATCAAAATAATGAAAAAGAGCGTGGGTTTCGTTACGCTGAACTCAGCTTCAAAGATCGTGATTCAGCAAGACAAGCCAGTGTGTCAGGCGGCACTCAAAAGATGCTTTTTTGGTTGTCGCTTGTTCTGCTTGTACTCACTATCGGCACAGAGATTGCGGTTCTTTTTTATGGCTACCCTGACAAGACGCCCGAGATAATTGTGGGGCGTGTCCTTGGCCTTATGGATGCCGTGGCGATGCTGGTTTTGTCTTACTGGTACGGCACCACCAATGGCAGCGCCATTAAAAATGAATTGCTGGCCGCTAAATAATCACTTCACTAGCACGTCAAAGTAAGACAGCATCAAGGCCAAGGTGAAGGCCATGAAAGCCAAAGTGACTGCAAGGTTGATAATTGTTTTCATGTCGTGTCTTTCAGTTGTTTAAATGGTCATCAAGAATCAGGATGCAATCCAGTAAAGCATCCCCGATCTTTTCATTGGCGGGAAAGTGATTTGCCAGCGCCTGAAGGCAATCAAGCAAATCAACTTCAGATATGACGCCCCGGAGGGCGCTTAAGATGAAGGGGTTAAGCATTTTGTTGCGCTACACGATGAACAAAAGCAAATAATTTGCTGTTTAAACATTTTGTACATTTGCGATCTTCTGGCATTGATTGAAAGTCTTGATAAGCCAATCCCATATATGCACCCAGATGTTTGGTACTGGTTTTGCAACCATCTTTCATGCCTACTGTGAGATGTACTGCGCGTTTGCTCATTGTGTTGTCCTGTTTAATTAATTGCGATGATTAATTATAGAACATAAAAACACACTGTAAAACATTTTTTTACGAAATAACTACATCATGGGCTTGTTTATGGCCTTTCAGGATGCCTTGAAGTCGCTTTTCAGTCAGTCGGTGACAGTGAATCATGGTTCTAGCTGGTAATGATTCCAGCACCATCGAGTAATCTTCAAGCAAACCACGCACTGCCTGAATGCCAGCACCGTCTAAACGGATGGGTTTACCCGCAAAGCTACGCTGTCCAGCTTCTGCCAATGCTTTCATTGCGTCAAACAATAAATTATTGGTGTCTACGATATGCCCATGCTTAATCAAAGTTTCCATCAAATTAACTGCGTCAGAACATACGGCCCAATCATCCTTGGTTGGCTCTATTGCTGTCTCAAGAGCAGCCAGGCCAGACCACATTCTTGTCAATTGATGAATTCGTTGCTTAACTGTCATCGGTTCAGTGGGACTTGCAAGCATGGCATCCCACATCGAATAAGTTTCTTTTCTCATTATTTTCTAGCAGGACAGTTTCGTCCTTGGTCACAATGATTGTTGCAGGGTGGACATAAAGGTTGCGCTAGGGCTTCTTTGATTGCGGTGATTGCCCTGTATTGCACTCTCGGTGACGTTACAAATCCATCATAGATATTTTCCAACGCATCAAGCGCCAGCTTCAATGCTTCGTCTTTAGTCATTTCAAACTCCGATCTCTAATACTCAAGCCAATAAACCAATGGTCTTTGTAGCTGATGCCCCATAGCCGACACCCCCAGCCAGTTCCGCAAAAATGTATTTTCATATCGCCTCCAGTCATTGCAAATACGGAATCAAAGTATAGAAATTCTGCATGCCGCTACTTTTGAGCCTCAGTCTTGACTCGACTAATACTCGTTTTGTTTTATATTTATTCAACATTTTGAGTGAGTTTCTGACATGCACTTTTGGCAAATCTAATACTTCCGACAGTTGGCAAGATGTCAAAGTGCCATGCGCTTCAAGCGCATCAAGGATTCTTTGAGGGCGTGATGCAACGATCTTGGGCTTCTTTATTGTCACTACTGTCTTTTTACGCATTAACTCAGGCGCTAATGGATGAACCCCGTTGGCCCAAGTGGTTTGTGGTGTATAACTCATGTCGAAAACCCCCGGCTTGGCAGCTTCATAGCATCTTCAGCCCCTGGACGCATTTGTTGAAATATCTCACCATCGCCAGTGCGGTATGTATTGCGATTCCAAATGCTATCTTGATTAACCGTAGCAGCGCCCGGCAACTTAGGCATCAGAATTGCACCACCACTTACATATCGCTTTGGGTTCTTGTCAGACATTGGAGCCAAAGCATGTGCAGGATTATGTTGATTAACTCGTAGCACTTTGCGAGTGCGTTCAGTAATAGTTAATTTGGTTTTATCTTGGGCAATCATTTGATTTCTCCACGGTGCAAATAAGTGGTTAAACGCTTGATGCGATCATTGTGATACTCAGCCATGCGTTTTGAATATTCTTGGCTTGTCTGGGCTTCTAACAGGCT
>Ga0209296_1000428_pt1 | contig 36374 bp, 27 predicted proteins | sample S_130206_EF_Meta_FD_187319 | JGI IMG/M metagenome (GOLD analysis project Ga0209296, IMG submission 187319) | Freshwater microbial communities from Lake Simoncouche, Canada to study carbon cycling - S_130206_EF_MetaG (SPAdes) (version 2) | ecosystem: Environmental > Aquatic > Freshwater > Lake ... | reverse complement strand
GCAGATTCTCCGTATTGCGTGAACCCTGGCACGGTGTTGAAGGATGACGGCACTCCACTGAAAGTGTTCACGCCGTTCTATCGTCGCTGGTCGTTAGTTGATTTCAGTAGCGCAGTTGAAACCTCTGTCCCGTATGCCGATGCTGTGAGTCATTGTCAGGGCTATCCGGACATTGATTCCTCTGCTCTGCAATTACCAGATGCTGGCGAAGAAGCGGCATGGCGCAGGTGGGATGAATGGTCTCCACGACTTGATGCGTACCAAGAAGAACGCAATAACCCAGGTGTTGATGGCACATCATTGATGTCGCCATATCTTCGCTTTGGAGTCGTTCATCCTCGTCAGTTGATTGCTCGCTTGAACGGAACATCAGGCGCAGATCATTACCGGCGTGAACTTGCGTGGCGGGAGTTCTACGCCGATGTTTTGTTTCATCAGCCGCGCACCATGTGGGAAAACCTGCAAGAAAAAATGAACGTGTTGCCCCGCGACACAGACGCTGCGGCACTCGCACGTTTTGAGAAGTTCTGTGCAGCACAAACGGGGTATCCGGTTGTTGATGCAGGAATTCGACAGATGTTGTCAACTGGCATGATGCATAACCGAGTGCGAATGATTGTGGCGAGCTTCTTAGTGAAAGACCTGCATCTGCCGTGGCAATGGGGTGCACGCTTTTTTATGCAGCATCTTGTTGATGGTGACATTGCATCAAACAATCACGGATGGCAGTGGACTGCTGGAACGGGAACTGATGCGGCCCCTTTCTTTCGGGTATTCAATCCCACGTCGCAAAGCGCAAAGTTCGACCCAACTGGTACATACCTTCGTCGTTGGATTCCGGAGCTTGCAGATCTTGACAATGCATCAATTCATGAACCATCAACGTTGGGCCTTCTGGCGCCATCGGGATATCCAGAACCGATGGTGGATCATGCTGTCGAGCGAATAGAAGCTTTAGCGCGCTACAAATCGGTCAGCGGAAAGTAAATTTGTAGGACCATGCTCGACGAACGCAAAACCGCCATCCTTCGGGCTGTTGTCCAAGAATATGTAGCCACTGGTCAGCCGGTTGGTTCAACGCACATTGCACAGAAGTCATCTGTCATGGTTTCGTCTGCCACAGTGCGCAACGAAATGGTTGTGCTTGAGCAAGAGGGGTATCTGGCTCAGCCCCACACTTCTGCCGGTCGTATTCCTACAGATAAGGGATACAGACATTTTGTTGACTCAATCTCGTCAGCTGGAGTGTTGGCAACAGAAGATGCCACCCAAGTTGGTGATTTCTTTAAGGCCACGCATGGCAGGTTGGAAGATTTATTGCGTCATACCACCACGCTTCTTGCTGACATCACCCACCAAACAGCAGTAATTGTGGGGCCTGAAGCCGACACCACCATCGTGCGTGCAGTTCATATCAGTCGTGTCACTTCACGAACTGCAACTGTGGTTGTTGTGTTGTCGAATCACAATGTGGAAAATGACACCATTCAAATGTCTGAAGACATCACTGACCAACACATCTCTGACGCTGTATCTCATTTGTCACGAACTCTTGTCGGACATTCATTAGGAGACGTCACAACAGTGTCATCAACAAATGATGCACATGTTGACGCGGTGTGTTTCGCAACCATCAATGCTTTGTCACGGCACCGCAACGAGGCTCCAGTTTTTGTGGGCGGCGCCTCTTCGATGGCTAATGCATTTGATGCCGTAGATGTCGTGCGTGATGTGTTGTCCACCATTGAGCAACAGTTCGTAGTAGTTACGTTGTTGCAGGACATGCTCGATCGGGGACTTTCTGTAGCAATTGGCGCTGAGCACGGTGTTGAACCGCTTGTGTCGTGTTCTGTCGTTGTGTCTCCGGTGTTTGCTGATGGCGAAGTCATCGGTACCGTAGGAGTCCTTGGTCCTACCCGTATGAATTATCCGCAAGCACTGACAACAGTTGAAGTAGTGAGCGCCCAGCTGGGCCGTCATATTGCAGAAGGAACGCTATGAGCGCCGATTTTTACCAACTTCTAGAAGTAGATCGCACTGCAGGTGCCGACGAAATTAAGCGCGCGTACCGCAAGCGCGCACGCGAGCTGCACCCAGACGCAAACCCAGATGACCCTGAAGCAGAAGACTTGTTCAAACAAGTAAGTCATGCGTACGAAGTGTTGTCAGATCCGGAAACTCGCAGCCGGTACGACCGCTTCGGCGAGGCTGGTATTTCAGGTGCTGGTTCAGGCGGCGGTTCAGACCCATTCGGTGGCGGCGGCGGTTTCGGCGACATTTTTGAAGCGTTCTTCGGCGGCGGCGGTGGTCGCCAACAAGCAGGACCTCCACGTGGTCAAGACCTTGAGGTGACTGCTCGCGTTGATCTGATGGCTGTCATGTTCGGCACGCAGGTCACTGTTGATGTCAACACTGCGATTACGTGCACTGATTGTTCTGGCTCTGGAGCTGGGTCTAACACTCAACCAGTTACGTGTACCGAATGCGGTGGAGCAGGCCAAGTGCGCCGTGTTCGCCAAAGCATGCTTGGCCAAATGGTCACAACAGGTGCGTGTGGTCGTTGTGGTGGCATGGGCACAGTGGTTGTTACTCCATGTTCAAAGTGCTCAGGCGAAGGACGCATATCGTCGCGTGAGTCCTACACAGTCGATGTTCCTGGCGGAATTAATTCGGGCCAGACAATGAGACTCACTGGACGTGGTGCTGCTGGTCCTCGCGGTGGAGACAACGGTGATTTGTATGTGCATGTCGCTGTTGCTCAGCACCCTCGCTTTGCTCGTGAAGACGACGACCTCATTTGTGATCTTCCGTTGACAGTGTCGCAAGCAGCTCTTGGTGTGCATCAAGTTTTAGAAGCACTTGACGGTGATCTTGATCTCGTTGTCCCTGCTGGTACGCAACATGGTCACGAGTTTGTTGCAAAGGGTCGCGGTGTCACGCACTTAAACGGTCGTGGTCGTGGTCACCTGAGGGTCCGGGTGTCTGTTGTTGTTCCGCAGCATCTCGACGAAGAGCAAGAGTCCTTGTACAGGCGCCTGGCTGAGATTTCAGGTGACGAAGTGGCATCAGCCGATAAGGGCATCTTTTCTCGCATCAAGTCCGCCTTTTCATAAAAAGTAGCGATGGTCGCACACTTGCGGCGTTGTATGCACCACACTGGGTGGTGATATGGCTTCTTATACCGATGACGAACTCCTGGAAGATTCTCCGTTTACCCGACTAGTCGGAGAACGTCTGCGCCGTATACGGCAACAGAAACAATGGTCGTTGTCCGACGTTGAAGACAAGAGCGATAGCGAATTCAAGGCCTCTGTGCTGGGTGCATACGAACGCGGAGAGCGGGCGATCTCGGTTCCGCGTCTTGAGCGCCTTGCCCGCTTCTATGGCATCACGATTGACCAATTGTTGCCTCGCGACACACAGCGCATAGATGATGGCGGCGCGAACGACGGAGCACCCCGCAAATTACGTATCGATGTTGCGCGACTATCAACGATGGGTGGACCTCAATTTGAAATGCTTGAGCGTTTCTTGCGCATGATTCAAGTGCAACGCCAAGATTTCAATGGCAAGGTCATTACTGTTCGCGCTCATGACACCCGCGCAATTGCCGTCATGCTTGACGTTCCCGTAGATCAAGTGGGGGACAAGCTCTCTGAACTTGGTCTCTTGTTTGTGCCGCCGGCCGCATAGGGACTGAAGATGTCAGAGTTCGGGGTCTACGTTCATATCCCGTTCTGTCGTCATCGCTGTGACTATTGCGCATTTGCAACATGGACCGATCGTGACCATCTCATGGTTGCGTATGTTGACGCAGTCATTGCTGATATTGAACGAACTGTAGAAACGGGAATGCCAGTCGCGGACACCGTGTTTTTCGGCGGCGGAACTCCCACGCGTCTTGCACCTGAACTTCTTGCTTCGATTGTTACGGCAATTCCTGTCACCACGAATGCCGAAATAACAATTGAATGCAACCCTGATGACGTGACTGTAGAAATGATGAAGATCTACGCGGCTGCTGGGGTTAACCGCATCAGTATGGGTGTTCAGTCAATGGTTGATCATGTACTGCAATCTCTGAATCGCACACACGACCCTGCAAATGTTGTCAAAGCCATCGCGGCTGCTCGTGAAGGCGGAATCACCTCCATCAACTTGGATCTGATTTATGGCGTCCATGGTGAATCTGTCGATGACTGGCGCACGACTGTTGAACAAACCATTGCATTGCAACCAACGCACATCTCGGCGTACGGGTTAACGGTGGAAGCCGGAACACCGTTAGCCGAAGATCCGAGTCGTCATCCTGACGATGATGATCAAGCCGACAAATATGTTCTTGCAGATGATTTGTTTTCAGCAGCAGGATTGATGAATTACGAAATTAGCAACTGGGCACTTGCCGGTCATGAGTGTCGTCATAACCAGGTGTATTGGTCGCAAGGTAATTACACAGGGTTCGGTTGTGCCGCACACTCGCATCTAGATGGAAGGCGCTGGTGGAATGTTCGCACTCCAGACCGGTATATCGATTGCGTTACTAAAAACGAAACCGTTGAAGCGTCGGACGAAGTCTTGGATGCGCCAACTCGGGCCAGAGAAGCCTTGGAATTGTCACTGCGCACACGTGATGGGGTTCCGCTAGGAACGCTCGATGTTGAAGCCCTTGAGGGCTTGGTGGAAGTGGTGGGAGAGCGCATTGTCCTCACGCGCCGCGGCCGTTTATTGGGAAACGAAGTGAGTCTGCGCCTTACCCCCTGATAAAGTGGTCATACCTTTTGAGGGCGTGTAGCTCAGTTGGTAGAGCACCACCATGACATGGTGGGGGTCCCGGGTTCGAGCCCCGTCGCGCCCACTAGATGTATTTACTCATGTCATTCGTACTGTGAATTAACGAATTGAGTCGCTTGTAATGGAAATCGTGTTGGCCCTTTGCGCCGCTGCCGTTTATGGCGTTGCTGATTATTCAGGCGGTCGGGCCAGTCGCACTGTTTCCCCAATTGTTGTCACAGCAATTGGTCAAGGTTGCGGCCTTATTTTTCTTGTCGTCATTGTTCTTGCTTCGGGTGTGCCCACGCCTCCCGCGACAGATTGGTTCTGGGGCGGTATTGGTGGCATCGCTGGCGCATCTGGCCTTCTCGCGTTCTACAAAGCAATGGGAAGCGGATTCATGACTGTCGTTGCTCCGGTGTCTGCTGTAACAGCAACTGCGGTACCAGTCATTGTCGGGCTGGCGCTAGGAGAACGCCCAAGTGTTCTGTCGTTGTGCGGTATTCCAGTAGCGCTCGTTGCAATTGCATTAATCAGCGACATTCTCGGACCAAATCATCGAAGAGCTCCCCGCAAAGTCTTTGTCATGGCATTTGGCGCTGGAAGTGTGTTTGGTTCTCTTTTTGTGATTCTGGGTCATACCAGCGATAACTCGGGGTTATGGCCGGTCCTCGCAATGCGAGTTACGTCGGTGCCTTTTATGTTCATGGTGATGTACTTCTCAAAGAACAAGCCTTCAACTGCTCGTCCACAATTGAAATTCGTTGCCGGTTCAGGAATTCTTGATACGGCTGCAAATGCTCTTTATTTGTTGGCGGTACGCCACGGTTTGATGTCAATCGTGGCAACCATTAACTCGTTCTACCCAGCAAGCACATTGTTGTTGGCCGTCGGGTTAGACAAAGAAAAGATTCATCGCCCGCAAGCAATAGGCCTGCTGTTGGCGGGGGTCGCTCTGATCATGATTACGGTGTCGTAATCACTTTTCGCCAAGAGCGGCCTTAATGATTTTCTCGGATTCACGTGCTGCGCCCTTGAAGATTCCCTTTGACATCAAAGAAGCCTCGCCCTTGCGACGTGCTTCATAAACATCGGCGCGCATATGGTGAATTTCTGGATCATCTGGCGCAGCCCAGCCTGCAAAGTCTGCGAGGTGGCATGCAAGACGAAGGTCTCCTGATGCTGCAAGTTCAACGGCACGGCGCATGAGAACATCTGCACCTCCAGATAGTGACGCAAGTTCAACTGCAAGAACTTCATCGGGTGCTGGCTTCAGGCGTGACGGTGCACCATCCCACCAGCCACCGAACAAACGCCAAATGTTTCTGACAACAAACTCCGGTTCGTCATACAGTGGGCGAAGATATGGCTTGCCAAGTGTGGCTTCAGGTACTCGCACTGTGTGGATGATGGTGTTCAGGGTTTCTCCTGCGTTCATCATGGTGACAACGTCGCGCACAAGGTTCTCTAATGCAGTTGCGATTTCATCAAGCACTCGAGTGATGCGCTCTTTCCCTGCAATTGGCAAACCATGGGCGGGGAGTAACAGCTCAGGGCCTTTTGCGATCATGGCGCGTAATGCAGCGGCCCATTCAATTGGCCAACGCTGAACCTTTTGTGGGTTTCCAGCGTTGGGGAAGTTCCAGATAACGAAGTCGCCTGAGGCGATCCATTTCTTTTCGGGGAACCATGACCACAAGTGGTCATCTGTTTCGCCGCGCGCATGATGGAACTCAACTGTTTCGTTACCGAATTTCATTGTGGTGAAATCACTAAGACTTTCCGTGAGTTCCAAAGTGTCTACAGGAATAAAATCAGAAAGTTTCCGGCCACCCGCTGGTGGTCGCAAATCATTTAATGCGTTCTCAAGGTCGCCTCGAATTCCGCCGAATTGGCGCGCATTGATAGCGACGTTCCAGTCATTCGTGTCGCGGTAGCGCTGGAAACGCTGAGTGACGTTCTGGTGGCCGATAACGCGAGGAACACGAAAACCATCTGCTGCCATGCGTGATGCAAATGGGCCACTGCCGCCAACGTGGTCAGAATGGCCATGTGTGTAGACAATGGCTTCAATAGGTTGTGCGCGCCACTGTTGCATTGCATTAACGACTGCTTCGCCCGTGTTGGCGTGACTTGCATCGAAACACACAAGTCCGTCGCCAGAGTCCCATACGACGCTGTGGCTGAAAGACTCAACCATTGCGAGGTTGTCGGCAACTTCAGACAATTCATTTGTGACTCTGTTGACGGCTTCGTCTGCGATGCCAGAGTCAACAATTCGTGCGCTTAGTGCTAGTAGATCAGCCATGGCTACATCTTAGGTAAGCCGAGGAAGCGCTCTCCCAAAATGTTGCGCATCACGTTCGAGGTGCCACCCATGATGGTGTACCCGGGGCTGTACGCAAGCCCTTTTGCTGCATCGTCCCAGATCATTGCGTTGGCACCCATTGCACGCGACACGAATTCGTCAACACGCTGTTGATGTTCGGTGCAGAAGCACTTAGTTGCAGCAGAGAACCCAGCTGGTGCCTGCTTGAGAGTTTCGCGAATCACCAAGATGCGGCCGATACGGTATCCGATTTCAAGTGCAGCGATTTCTTGGCGAACAGTGCGATTCGTTTTGTCAACCATTGCACATGCTTCTTGGAAGAGAAAGTAGTTCGAGACGAGCCTGTCGATGCCGCCGCGTTCGTGTTCAAGTTGACGCATTGTCTGTGAAAACGCAGCGCCTTGTTTTCCAACAAGGTTTCCCTTTGGTACGCGAACATCGGTGTAAAACACTTCGCAGAAATGACGGTTAGTAGTCATGTCTGTAATGGGGCGTACTTCAATACCCGGAGTATTCATTGGCACAATTATTTCGCTAATGCCTGCATGTGGAGGTCCGTCGTTACTTGTGCGGCAAATGAGATAGCAATAATCAGCGTCTGCACCGAAACTGGTCCAAATCTTTTGACCGTTGATGACCCATTCATCGCCATCGTCTTCGGCGAAAGTTTTCAACGATGCAAGATCGCTTCCGGCGTTTGGTTCGCTCATGCCGATGCACCACGTTGTTTCGCCGGCCAAGATGCCAGGCAAGAATTCTTTTTGCTGTTCAGGAGTTCCGTACTGAATGAGTGCTGGGCCCATTTGACGGTCGCCAAACCAACTAGCAGCAATCGGTGCGCCTGCTTTGATCATTTCCTCGCCCACGATGAGACGCTCGATGGGGGGTCGTCCGCCACCACCAAATTCAGTTGGCCAGATGAGGCCGATCCAGCCGTGAGAGGAAAGCTCGCGCGAGAACTCTTTCGAATACCCATTCATCCACGAAGCGGTATCGCGTCCGTACCGGGCTACGCCATCTGCTGCGACGGCAGCTGCCTTCTCGCGAAGGGCAATGTGTTCAGGGCTCCACTCAAAATCCATTAGAGAAGATGGTAGGGCGCAGCCCCGCATGAAACGCTATTGTGTACAAGTCTGATACAAGTGAGATTCGGCACACTGCCGACACAAAGAATGAGGTGTTCCCGTGGCAAAGATCAAGGTTGAAAATACGGTCGTCGAGCTCGATGGCGATGAAATGACGCGCATCATCTGGCAGTTCATTAAGGACCGTCTCATCGTGCCGTATCTCGATATCAATCTTGAGTATTACGACCTCGGTATGGAGCATCGCGATGCAACTGACGACCAGGTCACTATCGATTCAGCAAATGCAATCTTGAAGCATGGGGTCGGCGTGAAGTGCGCCACCATCACACCAGACGAACAACGTGTTGAAGAATTCGGTCTGAAGAAAATGTGGAAGTCACCAAACGGCACCATTCGAAACATTCTCGGTGGAGTGGTTTTCCGTGAGCCAATCATTTGTTCAAACATTCCTCGCCTTGTTCCCGGCTGGACCAAGCCAATCGTTATCGGTCGTCATGCGCATGGTGACCAGTACAAAGCAACAGACTTCAAAGTTCCTGGCGCTGGCACGGTCACAATGACATACACGCCAGAAGACGGCAGCGAGCCAATGCAGTTCGAAGTCGCAAAGTTCGGCAAAGACGGCGGCGTCACCATGGGCATGTACAACTTCAACGACAGCATCCGCGACTTTGCCCGCGCGTCGCTTCGTTACGGCTTGTCACGCAATTACCCCGTGTACATGAGTACCAAGAACACCATCTTGAAGGCCTACGACGGTCAGTTCAAAGATTTGTTCGAAGAAGTCTTCGTGAACGAGTTCAAAGCTGATTTCGATAAAGCAGGTCTTACGTACGAGCACCGCCTCATTGACGACATGGTTGCATGCGCGATGAAGTGGGAAGGCGGATACCTCTGGGCATGCAAGAACTACGACGGTGACGTGCAGTCAGACACCGTTGCGCAAGGTTTCGGCTCGCTAGGTCTCATGACATCAGTCTTGATGACACCAGATGGCCGCACCGTTGAAGCTGAAGCAGCACACGGAACAGTGACTCGTCACTATCGCGAACACCAAAAGGGCAACAAGACTTCAACGAACCCTGTTGCATCGATCTATGCATGGACCGGCGGCCTTAAGCACCGCGGCAAGCTAGACAACAACCCAAAACTTCTTGAATTTGCTGAACTTCTCGAGCGTGTCTGTGTGGAAACAATTGAAGCTGGCGAAATGACAAAGGATCTTTCAATCCTGATTTCAAAAGATGCTCCATGGTTGACAACTGAAGACTTCCTTGAAGCACTTGATCGTCGCCTTCAAGCAAAGATGGCCTAATCATCATGCGTGCTGTAGTCCTTCGTTCTCACGGAGGGCCAGACGTTCTCCAATTCGAAGATGTTGCATCGCCAATCATTGGTGAACAAGACATCTTGGTCACGGTTGCTGCAACAGCGCTAAACCGTGCTGACTTATTGCAACGCATGGGCTTTTACCCGAACCCATTTCCTAGTGGACCTGAGATTCCCGGCCTTGAATTTGCGGGAACAGTTGCTGCTATCGGCGAGAAAGTCACCGCGTGGTCCATTGGCGATCGCGTCATGGGAATCACTAGTGGTGGCGCGTATGCAGAGCAACTTGCCATTCATGAACGCCAAGCAATGGCGGTGCCATCAGGTATGGCGCTTCAGGACGCTGCAGGAATTCCCGAAGTGTTTATTACGGCATGGGATGCGCTTGTTGTGCAGGGTGGACTTACCTCAGGTCGTTGGGCCATGGTGCACGCAGGTGCGTCCGGTGTAGGCACCGCTGCAATACAAATCTGTAAGGCCATTGGTGCACGCATTGTTGTTACGTGTTCGGGCGGAAAAGTAGAAGCGTGTCGTGCGTTAGGCGCAGATGTTGTTGTTGATTACGGAACACAAGACTTTGTTGCTGAGGTTGCAACTGCAACTGGTGGTACAGGAGTCGATGTCATTCTTGATGTCATCGGTGGCGACTACGTTGAGCGCAATATTGCATCTCTTGCCGTGAAGGGTCACATCATTCAAGTAGGGGTCATGGCCGGCAAGCCGGTTCCACTGAATATCGGATTGCTCCTCGGTAAGCGTGCATCAATAACGGGCACAGTGTTGCGGGCACGACCTATTGAAGAAAAGATTGCTATCAGTCAGCGATTCGCTTCAGAGATGCTGCCGTTGTTTTCAACTGGTCAGTTGAAGCCAGTGATCGACTCGGTTTATGCGTTTGCAGACATTGCATCAGCTCATGAATACATGGCCAGTAACGGCAATGTTGGCAAAATCGTGATTACCGTCGCCTGACGGACGTTTTAGCGCTTCGCAGCAGGAACGTATGGGCGCTCGTCTGGGCCGGTGTACCACTGGCGAGGACGGCTGATCTTTTGTTCTTTGTCGTTCAGCAGTTCTTGCATGTGAGTAAGCCAACCGACTGTGCGGGGGATGGCGAACAACACGGTGAACATGTCAACGGGGAAACCAAGTGCTTGGTAAATCAGGCCTGAGTAGAAGTCAACGTTCGGGTACAGCTTGCGCTTGATGAAGTACTCGTCGTTCAGTGCGACTTTTTCAAGCTCAAGTGCGATATCAAGAAGCGGGTTCTTGCCCGTCACTTCAAAGACGTCGTATGCAGCCTTCTTGATGATGGTGGCACGAGGGTCAAAGTTCTTATAGACGCGATGTCCAAAGCCCATCAACTTGCCTTCGCCAGCCTTAACGCTTTCAACGAATGCTGGAACATTCTTAATGTCGCCAATCTCGGTGAGCATGAGAACAACTGCCTCATTGGCACCACCATGAAGTGGGCCGTACAGTGCAGCGGCTGCTGCTGCGGTAGCTGTGTATGGGTCTGAGTTAGCGGAACTAACGACGCGCATGGCTGTAGTTCCGCAGTTCTGCTCGTGGTCTGCGTGGAGAATAAACAGCACGTCCATTGCGTGAGCAAGAACTGGGTTGACCGTGTAGTCGTCGCCAATCTTGAACATCATGTTGAGGAAGTTTTCGCCGTATGACAATGCATTGTTCGGTGAAACAAAGGGGAGACCCTGGCTGAAGCGGTAACACATAGCGGCAATGGTCGGAACCTTTGCAACAAGACGCATTACTTGTTTGTCAAAAGATTCTGAGTCGAAGATGTCTTTTGCATCATCGTAGAAAGTTCCGAGTGCAGCAAGAGCTGAAATGAACATGCCCATTGGGTGAGCGTCGTAATGGAATCCGTCAACAAAACGCTTACGCATGTTCTCGTGAATCATGGTGTGATGTGTGACATCAAGTTCCCATTTTTCAAGCTCTTGAGTTGTTGGCAGTTCGCCCTTGATTAACAGGTAAGCGACTTCAAGAAATGTTGAGCTTTCGGCAAGTTGCTCGATAGGGATGCCGCGATAGCGAAGGATGCCGGCATCACCGTCGAGGTAGGTGATGGAGGAGGCACACGATGCGGTTGAGAGGTATGCAGGGTCGTACATGAAAAGGCTTGGGTCTAATTCGCGCAAAGCTGCTGAACTAAAGACTCCGCCTGTGATGGGAACCGTTACTGTTTTTCCGGTTCTGTCATCTGTGATGGTGATTGAGTCAGTCATGTGGGATCTCCTCGACTGTAATTTTTGCGTGCGAGGGCTTTCTCCCCCGCAGACAGGTTAGGCGAACCGACACGCTGAAACCCACTCAAACGGGTAAACAAACAACTACAACGGGGTGTTGTCGTGTTTGCGAGAAACCAAACGTTCGCGTTTGTCTCGGAGCATGTGAAGAGCTGCACAAATCTCTTTGCGAGTATCTGCTGGGTCAATGACTGCATCGATATAGCCACGCTCGGCCGCAATATATGGGTTCAATAATCGGGCTGAATAGTCGGCTTCAAACTCGGCTCGTTCTTCCGGAGTGGCGCGTCGTTGCAGAATTGCTGCCGCTTGACCAGCGCCCATCACTGCTAATTCAGCGCACGGCCACGCAAGACACAAGTCGTTGCCCATCTCTTTTGAGTCCATCACGATGTAGGCACCGCCATAGGACTTACGCAGAACAACGCAGATGCGGGGCACGGTGGCACGAGCGTATGCAAACACCAATTGCGCGCCGTGGCGAATCATTCCGCGCCACTCAAGGTCTTTGCCTGGGTAGAAGCCAGGGGTGTCGACCAACGTGAGAACAGGAATATTGAATGCATCACAGAACGCCACGAATCGGGCAGCTTTTTGCGAAGCAGGAATATCAAGGGTGCCAGCAAGTGAGATTGGTTGGTTCGCAACGATGCCGATGGGGTAGCCAGCCATATGTGCAAATGCCGTAACAACATTGCTGGCCCACCATGGTTTCATCTCGAAGTACATGCCATCGTCGGCAATCGATTCGATGACATGTCGAACGTCGTAACTGCCCGTTGACGTTGTGGGAATCAGATCGCCAGCTTCTGGGGTCAATCTGTCGTCAGGATCAGAAGTTGGCATCACTGGCGCAAGTTGATCAACGCCCGTCGGAAGATATTCGAGCAACTCTTCTAGCCACACCGTGGCAGCTTCAAGGTCGGCAACAACAACGGAACTCACGCCAGTGTGTCGTGCATGCGTTCCTGCGCCACCAAGTTCGTCGGTGCTCACGTCGATGCCAGTGAACTCAACAACCATCGTGGGGCCGCTGACGAATGCGTATGCATCCTCTGTCATCACGACAAAGTCGGATAAACCAAGAAGTAATGCCGGGCCAGAAACAGCAGGTCCTGTGACAATGCTGATTGTGGGAACAACGCCTGAACAATCAGCAAGTGCTTTTGCGGCAGAACCCCAACCATGAAGCGCAGCAATGCCTTCAAGAATGTCTGCGCCAGATGATTCCATTTGTATGACAAGTGGAATTCCTTTTGTGCGCGCAGTGTCAGCGGCGGTAGCAATGACGTACGAGGCCGCAGTGCTCAATGCTCCTCGATGTGAAGACCCATCAACCGTGAGCCACACAACATGTCTGCCGGTCGACAAAGCCACGACATTGGCTTCAGCGGCTCCGGGAACTTTGTGTTGTAGTTCCACCACCACGTTTTGTGTGTTGGGCTGGTTCGTACTCACTATCTACAGACTAGACAGTGAGCGGGCCGAGGCTTCCCTTAGTGGGTTTAACGCCGATTTCAAGCGAAATGCCTGGCTGTTTCGGCCCGTGACGGTTCACCATGTCAAATGCTCTGTCGCGAACAGCGAGGGTCGCTCTGTTTGGTCGTGGACGAGGGCGCTGCACCCATCCGACAACACGTTGAGGTAATTCAGGAACAGGAATGCGCACAAAGTTTCCTTCAAGCCATCCAGGGACAGCACTTGCCGGAACAATTGCAGCGCCGAAACCTTCAAACACGAGTGAGGCCATCAGGCGAACACCATCAATTTCGGCTTGTGATTGCAGGGCTACTCCTAGGTTCGCAGCAGCACGATCAATAATTCGACGTTGTGCTGTGCCGCGAGGGGCAAGAAGTATGGGATGCAATGACAACTCTTCCAAGCTGATGGTTTTGTGCGTTGCTAGTACATGAGATTTTGGTGCAATAAGAAACAGTTCTTCAACAAACATTTCTTTGACATCAAGACTCGGATCGGTAATGGGTAGATGCACTATTGCTGCATCAATCTCGCCACTTGTCAGTCGCAAAATCAGCGAACTCGTGACACCTTCAACAACAGTTGTGTGCACGCCAGGATGATGTCGTTGCAGTGATGCCAAGAGAGACGGCATCAGCCATCTCGCAGTGGTGCCGATACTTCCGATGCGACATTCGCCGGTGGTGGATGAACCAAGTGAATGAATGTCGGCATCGATGTCTTCCATTTCATGCAAGATGCGCCGAGCCCGAACCGCCACTATGTCGCCCTCGTCTGTCAGTACGCCTGATGATCGGTCAATGAGGGAAGTGCCGAGTTCCTTCTCAAGGCGTCCTATGTGGGCTGAGACATTGGATTGGACGGTGTCGAGAGCTTTGGCGGCGGCGGAAAAGGTTCCGTGGTCAGCGATGGCGACCAAACTCTGTAGTTGCTTGATTTCCATGGGGAGACCTCGTTTCTGACCCTCTGGGAGCCTATCTTAAAAAACGATAGCAACTATCGCCCCGTTCAACTTGAATGATGGCGCGATCTCGTGCATAATTTCACTAACGAATCGCGCCGGACATGCCCCCCATAGTCCGGCCGGAAGAACCCAACAAAATGATCCCCCCCGATCATGGGTTTCGGTTGAGAGGCCCCGCTTATGCGGGGTCTTTCCCATTTCTGGGCTCTTGTTGGAGCACAGTCGTCTTTTGCTGGCATATCCTTCGCTCGTGGCACATGCAGCTTTCTTCGATCTCGACAGAACAATTCTGTCCGGTGCTTCTGCGCACGTTGTCAGCAGGGTCCTTCGTGAAACGGGAATTGTGACTCGCACTATCCCGGGTGAGTCGTTGATGTATTCAATTTTTGAAACGTTCGGTGAGAATTTGCCGTCGATGGTTTTGGGGCGTCAAGCAGTACTTGCAATGCGTGGTCATCGCCGTGATGAAGTGCGCGAAGCTGCACGAATCGCCGCACCTGACTTAGTTGCAATGGTGCAGCCGTATGCGCAAAAAGTTATTGACTCACATCGTGCCGAAGGCCGCAGTGTTGTACTTGCAACTACTACGCCCCGTGACCTCATTGAACCGTTTGCGGAACTCATGGGGTTCGATGCAGTGATTGCAACCACGTACGAAGTTGATAGCGACGGTGTCTACACCGGTGAGCTTGATGGCACCTATGTGTGGTCACGCGGTAAGCGCGATGCAGTGCGTACGTGGTCACAAGAGAATGATGTTGACCTGTCTGGTTCGTATGCATATAGCGACAGTGTGTTTGATGAGCCATTGCTCGCTGCTGTCGGGTTTCCTCATTGTGTGAACCCTGATTGGCGTCTTCGTCTTATGGCAGCAGCACGTCGCTGGCCAGTAATGCACCTTGATGTCCCGCATGGCGTCGCAAAGGTGCCAGTGATCGGCTTAGAAGCACAACAGTTACTGATGAAGTTTGCGCGCCCAGAAGTTTTCCCATATGCACGATTCACAATTACAGGTACTGAAAATATCCCGAAAGATAGTGCAGCGATTCTTTGCGGAAACCACCGTAGTTATTTCGATATTGCGGCCGTGTCGCTTGCTGTTGCAAAGACTGGCCGTGCTGTTCGTTTCTTGGGTAAGAAAGAAGTGTTTGATGCTCCGGTCATTGGTCCAATTGCGTCTGCTCTTGGTGGCATTCGTGTCGAGCGCGGAACGGGAAGTGATGAGCCACTACTTGCAGCGACAGAACTCATTAACGCTGGAGATCTTGTCGCGTTGATGCCACAGGGCACCATTCCGCGCGGACACGCGTTCTTTGATCCGATTCTGAAGGGCAGATGGGGTGCAGCGAAACTTGCTGCCGCCACGCGCGCGCCTGTTATCCCAATCGGAATCTGGGGAACTGAAAAGGTGTGGCCCCGCAATGCCAAACTTCCAAACATTACGAACGTCACGTCGCCACCAGAAGTAATCATCGTGGTCGGAACTCCAGTGCATCTGGGGTACACAGATCCTGATGCAGATACAACTGCAATCATGTCTGCGATTAGCGCACTGCTTCCACCTGAAGGACGTGAGTATTACCAGCCGACAGAGGATGAACTACGTCGTTCGTATCCGTCGAATTATGCAGGTGACCCGAACGCCGAAGATGATCGACGTCCAGGAACCGACTAACTATTTCTGAGCAGCAACTTTTGCGCGAACAATGTTCAATGCTGAACCAGCTTTGAACCATTCCACTTGCTCTGGGCTGAATGTGTGTTTTGCTTCGAACTCAATTGTGGAGCCATCAGCTTTGGTGATTGAGCACTTGACTGGCTGATCAGGCACTGGCGGCAAGTTATGCACATTGATGCGATCAGTTTCTTCAATCAGGTCATATGTCTTCGGGTCAGCGAATGTCAGTGGCACGAGGCCTTGCTTCTTCAAGTTGGTCTCGTGGATTCGAGCAAATGAACGAGCAAAGATGACAACGCCGCCACGGAAGCGGGGTTCCATTGCAGCGTGTTCACGTGATGATCCTTCTCCGTAGTTCTGATCACCAATTGCACACCATTGCACACCGGATTCTCCGTAGTGCTTCGCAATGTCTGGGTAGCTACGGCGTGAGCCGTCGATGGTGTCGAGACCTTCGCCCACTGCGCCACCAAATGCATTGACAGCACCAATGAACAAGTTGCCAGAGATGTTCTCTAGGTGACCGCGGTATGTGAGCCACTTACCAGCTGCTGAAATATGGTCAGTGGTGCACTTGCCTTGTGCCTTCATCAGGACGGGAAGTCCGATGTAGTCCTTGCCGTTCCATGCAGTGAATGGTTGAAGCAATTGCAAGCGATCACTAGTTGGGCTAACAGCAACTGTGACGCCGCTACCGTCTGCTGGTGGAGCAGTGAAAGTGTCTTCACCTTCGTTGTAACCATTTGTAGGAAGAATGTCACCACGTGGTGCATCAAGTTTCACTTGCGAGCCATCTGGCGCAGTGATGGTGTCAACGCTTGGGTCAAAGTCAAGACGACCAGACAATGCAATTGCCATCACGGTGTCCGGGCTTGTCACAAACGAGAGTGTGTTGGCTGAACCATCGGCACGCTTCGGGAAGTTGCGGTTAAACGAGTTCACGATGCTGTTCGGCTTCGCTGTTTTGTCAGCAGCGCGTTCCCATTGGCCGATACATGGTCCGCACGCGTTAGCAAGAACTGTTGCACCGATTGCCTCAAGATCTGCAAGTAATCCATCGCGTTCAATTGTCGCGCGAATTTGTTCACTTCCCGGTGAGATCAGAAGTTCAACTTTCGCCTTCAATCCCTTTGCGGCAGCTTGACGAGCAATTGAGGCTGCACGAGTGATGTCTTCGTACGACGAGTTGGTGCATGAGCCAATGAGTGTTGCTGAAACTTCAATTGGCCAATCGTTTTCACGAGCAGCCTTACCAACTCCATTTGCACCAATTTTGTGTGCTCGGTCAGGGGAGTGTGGGCCGTTGATAAGTGGTGTCAATGCATCGAGATTGATCTCAACCACTTGGTCGTATTGAGCACCAGCATCAGGGCGAAGATCAGAAGCAACCTTGTCTGCAGCTGCTGCAATGTCTGCTCGGCCGGTAGCTGACAAATACGCCGACATGTTTGCGTCGTATCCAAATACTGAACAGGTTGCACCAATCTCGGCGCCCATGTTGCAGATAGTTGCTTTTCCTGTTGCAGAAATGCTGTCTGCGCCTTCACCGAAGTACTCAACGATTGCGCCGGTTCCACCTTCAACAGTGAGCAGGCGAGCAACTTCCAAGATCACGTCTTTCGGACTTGACCAACCAGACAATGTTCCGGTGAGTTTGATTCCGATGACTTTTGGCCAGCGAACATTGAATGGGAAGCCGGTCATGACGTCAACTGCGTCTGCACCACCAACACCGATGGCAACCATTCCGAGTCCACCAGCGTTTGGTGTGTGACTGTCGGTACCGATCATCATTCCGCCAGGAAACGCATAATGCTCAAGAACCACCTGGTGGATGATGCCGCTACCTGGACCCCAGAAACCAACGCCGTGCTTTGCGCTCACTGAACGCAAGAAGTCGTACACCTCGCGGTTCACGTCGTTTGCATCACGAAGGTCAAGTTTCGCGCCAGTCTTTGCCAAGATCAGGTGATCGCAATGCACTGTTGAAGGCACAAGTGTTTGTGGCAAGCCTGCAGTCATGAATTGCAACAACGCCATCTGTGCTGTTGCGTCTTGCATCGCAACACGGTCAGGATTGAAGTCTGCATAACTGCGACCGCGTTCCATTTCTTGTGTCTTTGGATCAACAAGGTGGTTGATCAGAATCTTTTCGGCCAGCGTGAGTGGTCGACCAAGTCGTTCACGGCCTAGAGCGGCATTGGCAGGAAGCGTTGCGTACACCGCGTTCACGAGAGAAATAGGAGTGCCGGCTGAAACAGTCATAGTGGGCCTTTCACAGGGCAAGAAATATGTACTTGCGTTTTGTCTTGATGTATACAACTATAATACAAGTGCGCACCATTCGCTATCACCAAATCGCTGAAGAACTCAAAGGCCGAGTGATGTCTGGCGCGTACGCCGCAGGTCGGTTGCTGCCGAGTGAATCAGATATGTCGGCAGAGTTTTCCGTGAGTCGTGTCACCATTCGAAAGGCACTGGAAGTGTTGCGCGAGGTAGGTCTTGTTGATGCCCGGCAAGGTTTCGGCTGGTTCGTTGCAGGCGAGACTGTGCGCCAACCACTTGCGCGCCTCGCAACCATTGAAGACCAGATGCGGGCCTCCGGCATGACCCCGCAACGACAGGTTTTGGAATTCGCGTTTGAAAAAGCGCCGACAGATGTCGCGAAGGCCCTGGGAACCCCACAGGTATTGCGTGTTCGCCGTATCAATCTTGCTGATGGTGAGCCATTTGCAATAGTCACGGTGTGGTGCGCAGCAGAACTTGGTCAACATTTGTCTCGTGCCGATGTTGAACGTTCGCCGTTTTATGAACTGCTTGATATTCCTTTTGCCGGAGCAACGCAAACGATCGGTGCAGATGCTGCAACGCAAGACGAAGCAATGCTTCTAAAAGTTCCTGTTGGCTCGCCAGTGTTGCGTTGTCAACGCACAACTCAAAGCGTTGAAGGTAAAACAGTGCTCGTATCGCGACACGTGTTTCCGGCTCACCGCACGGAATTTGTAGTTGATTTACCGTTTGTGGAGCAATCAATTGCACCAAGCGGTTTACGTCTCGTCGACTAGGCGAACTGCTTCGCCCAGCCCTGTGCGTCTTTTGCTAGGCCCTCACGAATTGCATCGAGAACATCGGCGCGTAGTCGTTTCTTGCTCGAGGCGTGGGCTCCGGCATTAAGTGCAGTAGTTGACTGTGCAAAAGCGATAGCCGTTGGCATCAGGTCAGCTTCATCAACCACGAGGTCAAGGAATCCTGTTTCTACAGCATTGTCAGGCGTAAACACTTCAGCCAACAGAACTGAACGAGTAAGAGCTGCTGGTGTGACACGTTGGCGAAGAATTTCAATTGTCGAATACGGCATTGTCATGCCAATCGCTACTTCGTTTGCTGTGTATCTGTAGTTGCCTCTGATGCCGATGCGATAGTCAGAGCTAAGAAGAATGAAAACTCCCATAGCTATTGCATGGCCTCCGCAGGCAATGACCACTGGAGTGGGAAACCCGAGAAGGCGAATTGCTAACTCAAGTCCACCATTCAACATGTCGACGGCACTTTGGCCACCCGCAGCAAGCGTCTTTAAATCAAAACCCGCTGAGAGTATTCCTGCACGCCCTGTGAGAACAACAGGAACGCCAGCAGCTTCGGCTTGATCGAGGGCTGCATGAATTTCCGCTTGTAACGCTGATGACATTGCATTTGCTTTGCCGTCATCCATAGTGATGACAGCGACGCCATCGGTCAGCGCGTACGTGACCAACGTGCCCATGGTGTTACCACTTGTCCCAGTGAAGAACCTTGCTGAGTGGTTCACGAATAGCTGGCTTGAAATCAGTACCGATTGTGTACGCGATAGGGAAGAGTCCGCCCTGAGTGACCTTGTCGTACGGAATTCCAAGAAGTTCTGCTGCTTCTTTTTCTCCATCGTTCATGAGGTGGATGGTTGTCCATGCTGAACCCATCGCACGCTCACGCAATGCAAGCATGAAGCTCCATACGGCGGGAAGAAGTGAACCCCATGCGCCAGCTGCTGCAAACGATGGCAAATTGTCGAGACGACCATCGATGCACGGAATCATCATCATTGGAGACTTTTCAAAATTGTCAGTGAGGTAACCAGCTGAGTCACGTACTAGTGGCTGACGCTCGCCACGTGTATCGCCGTCTGCGTACTTGCGCCCTGGCGCACTTGCGTAAATTGCAAAATTCTTGCGGTAGATGTCAGCGAGTGCCTTCTTCTTCGCGGCGTCTTCAATGATGATCCAATGCCAACCCTGGCTGTTTGAACCAGTTGGAGCCTGGAGAGCGATCTCAAGGCACTCTTCAACAATGGCGCGTTCAACTGGCTTGTCGAAGTCGAGGCGCTTGCGCACACTGCGGGTTGTTTTGAGGACTTCATCGGCTGAAAGGTTTAAATGCATAGATGGCATTCTGCCACGCCCCGAATAACAAATGACCAGCCGAGGCATGACAAACTGAGGGCATGAGCGACAGAGTCACAATCTCCATATCCGACGGCATTGCCGATGTCCGGTTCAACCGCCCCGATAAGCGCAATGCCCTTGATGGTGAGCAGTTTCAGGCCATCGTTGACGCTGGTGAGTCACTGAAGACAAACAAGAAGATTCGTGTTGTTGTTTTGTCGGGTGAAGGCGCTTCATTCTGTGCGGGCCTTGACCTTGCGTCGATGGGCGCAATGGCTGGCGGCGGCGATCGCAGCACGCAAGAGAAACAACCATCAGCATCTGACATGGAAGAGGGCCGCATCACGCACCTGGGTCAGCAATCAGCATGGGTATGGCAAGAAGTGCCAGTGCCGGTCATTGCTGCAGTGCACGGACACGCTCTTGGTGGCGGTTGCCAAATTGCTCTTGGTGCAGACATTCGCTTCGCACATCCCGACACAAAGTTCAGTGTGCGCGAAACATATTGGGGTTTAGTACCTGACATGGCAGGCACAGTGTTGCTTCAGGGTCTCGTTCGTCCAGACATCATGAAAGACATTGTTATGTCCGCTCGAATCTTCGACGGTCGTGAAGCCCATGAAATTGGTGTTGTTACTCGTTTGTCAGACACTCCTCGTGAAGATGCTTTTGCCTATGCAGCCGAGATCTGCAAGCGCAGCCCAGATGCAGTGCGCGGAGCAAAGGAATTGCTGAACCGCATGACACTTGATTTCGCTGCTGCGCAATTCGCGGCCGAGCGCCGCATCATTGGCAGCCTTGTTGGTGGCCATAACCAGCGTGAATCGGTGATGAGCGACTTCGAAAAGCGCGCTCCTGCCTATATCGACGCCAAGTAAGTCAATAATCCCTTGGTGAGGGGCTACCTACCTCGGTAGTCTTGAGTCTGCTCGGGCCAGCGTTGTCCCGGGAGAACACATTTTGATTCTCCGCCGTGCTTGCACGGTTCCTGTAAGGACATAACGCTTATGAACCCAGATCTTCCGCTTGCCCACGGCTTGTATGACCCACGTTTCGAACATGACGCATGTGGTGTTTCTTTTGTGGCGAACATCAAGGGCGTGCGTAGTCGCGAGATCGTGACATTGGGTATCACTGCACTGTGCAACATGGAACACCGTGGTGCGACAGGTGCTGAAGCAGAAACAGGTGACGGTGCAGGAATTTTAATTCAAGTTCCCGATGTGTTCTTGCGCGCAGTCGTTGATTTCTCACTTCCAGTCGCTGACGCGTATGCAGCTGGTTTGGTTTTCTTGCCTTCTGACCCAGCTCGTGCCGCAACAGCTGTTGCCACAGTTGAAAAAATCATGACTGAAGAAGGCTTGCGTCCGTTGGGTTGGCGTGACGTTCCGGTTAATCCTGATTGCCTTGGTGCATCTGCTCGCGCGATGATGCCAATTATTCGCCAGTTCTTTGTTGATGATCCGGCTGGCGCTCAAGGCATAGATCTTGACCGCAAGATCTTCGTTCCTCGCAAGCGCATTGAATCTGCGCTCGTGGGCGACATGCGCACGTATTTCTCATCATTGTCATCGCGCACATTGGTGTACAAAGGCATGTTCACGACTCCTCAACTCGGAGATTTCTTTCCCGACTTGTGGGATGAGCGCATGGAATCGTGCCTCGCGATGGTGCACAGTCGTTTCTCTACAAATACGTTCCCGTCGTGGCCGCTTGCACACCCGTATCGGTACATCGCCCACAACGGCGAAATCAACACAGTGCAAGGCAACCGCAACTGGATGGCAACACGCGAGGCACTGCTTGATAGCGACATGATTCCTGGTCTTGAGCGTGCTTTCCCCATTTGTTCGCCAAACATGAGCGACTCTGCAAGTTTCGACGAAGTGTTGGAACTCTTGCACCTGTCAGGTCGCTCATTGCCACATTCATTGTTGATGATGATTCCAGAGGCATGGGAAAACAACACCAGCATGGACCCAGCACGGCGTGCTTTCTATCGCTTCCATTCCTCTTTGATGGAGCCATGGGATGGTCCAGCAGACGTCGCATTCACAGACGGCACATTGATTGGTGCGGTCCTCGACCGCAACGGATTGCGTCCAGGTCGTTATTGGGTTACAAGCGACGACCTTGTTGTTCTTGCATCTGAAGCTGGAGTTCTTGATATCGAGCCGTCACGCGTTATTCGCAAGGGCCGTTTGCAGCCAGGAAAGATGTTCCTCGTTGATACGTCACTTGGTCGCATTGTTGATGACGAAGAGATCAAGGCAGATTTGGCTGCACAGCACCCGTATGAGAAGTGGTTGACAGAAGGTCTCACCGAATTGTCGTCACTACCTGCTCGTGAACATGTGGTCTACAGCAATGACAGCGTGATGCGTCGTCAACAAATGTTTGGATACACAGAAGAAGAACTCAAGGTCATTCTTGGTCCGACCGCACGAACTGGAACTGAGCCACTTGGTTCCATGGGAACAGATACTCCCATAGCTGTTTTGTCAGATCGTTCCCGCTTGTTGTTTGATTACTTCCAGCAGTTATTCGCGCAAGTAACAAACCCGCCACTTGACGCAATTCGTGAAGAAGTGGTGACGGCTATTGGCACCAGCGTTGGTCCGGAAGCAAACTTGTTGGTCCCTGGGCCAGATAGTTGCCGCCAACTTGTGTTGCCGTTTCCAATTATTGACAACGATGACTTGGCAAAAATCATTCATATCAATGACGACAACACGCATCCGCATCTTGCTGCAGTAGTAATCAGTGGTTTGTACCGCGTTGCCGATGGCGGAGCTGGTTTGCGCTCGGCTCTTGATGATGTTCGTGCAGAAGTAACTGAAGCAATCATCAATGGTGCACGCATCATTGTGTTGTCAGACCGCAACTCAGATGAAGTGTTTGCCCCAATCCCGTCGTTGTTGCTGACAAGCGCAGTACATCACCACCTCATTCGGGAGAAGCGTCGTACGCAAGTAGGAATGGTTGTGGAATGTGGAGACGCTCGCGAAGTGCACCACATGGCTTTGCTGGTCGGCTTCGGTGCAGGCGCAATTAACCCGTACCTTGCATTTGAAACTGTTGAAAACATCATTTCGAACGACATGTACTTGCTCGGCTCTATGGACCCGTTGAAGGCTGTGAAGAATTACATCAAGGCATCCGGTAAGGGTGTTCTGAAAGTTATGTCGAAGATGGGCGTATCAACTGTTGCCTCATACACCGGCGCTCAGATTTTTGAAGCAATTGGTTTGTCTACTGAATTGGTAAACGAATTCTTTACGGGAACTGTGTCGCGTTTAGGTGGCATTGGTCTCGATGAAATTGCCGCTGAAGTCGCAACACGTCACGCATTGGCGCACCCAACACGTCCTGATCTTCGCTCGCATCGTCGTATTGAACTCGGTGGGGAATACCAGTGGCGTCGCGAAGGCGAGTACCACCTGTTTAACCCTGAGACTGTGTACCGCTTGCAGCACGCCACACGTTCAGGTCGTTACGACGTGTTCAAGCAATACTCACGCGACGTTAATGACCAGTCGGAACGCCTCGCAACATTGCGCGGATTGTTTCACCTGCGCACAGGTGACCGTCCGCCTATCTCTATCGATGAAGTAGAGCCAGTCTCAGAAATCGTGAAGCGTTTCTCTACCGGTGCGATGAGTTACGGCTCGATCTCTGCGGAGGCACACGAGAACCTTGCAATTGCAATGAACCGCTTAGGTGCAAAGAGCAACACTGGTGAAGGTGGAGAAGACCCAGAGCGGTTTGTTCCGATGGCTAATGGTGACTCAAAGCGTTCATCAATTAAGCAAGTGGCCTCTGGTCGCTTCGGTGTGACAAGCGAATACTTGGTGAATGCCGATGACTTGCAGATCAAAATGGCACAGGGCGCTAAGCCAGGCGAAGGTGGACAGTTGCCTGGCTACAAGGTGAATCCGGCGGTTGCAAAGACGCGTCACTCGACTCCTGGAGTTGGACTTATCAGTCCGCCTCCTCACCATGACATTTATTCCATCGAAGACCTGAAGCAATTGATTCATGACTTGAAGAACGCGAACCCATTGGCACGCGTTCATGTGAAGTTGGTTGCCGAAGTCGGAATTGGAACAGTTGCAGCTGGCGTCAGTAAAGCAAAAGCAGATGTTGTGTTGATTTCAGGTCATGATGGCGGAACTGGTGCATCACCCTTGACTTCGTTGAAGCATGCAGGCGCCCCATGGGAACTTGGACTTGCAGAAGCACAACAGACCCTGATGTTGAACGGCTTGCGTGACCGAATTGTGGTGCAAGCAGATGGACAAATGAAAACTGGTCGCGATGTCATCATTGCAACACTGCTCGGCGCAGAAGAGTTCGGTTTCGCTACGGCTCCACTAGTGGTGAGCGGATGCATCATGATGCGTGCGTGCCATTTGGATACCTGTCCTGTAGGTATCGCAACGCAGAATCCTGAATTGCGCAAGCGGTTTAATGGCCAGCCCGAATTCGTCATTAACTTCTTTGAATACATTGCAGAAGAAGTTCGTGAGTATTTGGCTGAACTTGGTTTCCGCACGCTGAAGGAAGCTGTTGGTCACGTTGAACTCATTGATGCTGAGAAGGCTGTGAATCATTGGAAGGCTCAGGGCTTGGACATTTCTCCGATGCTTGTAGTTCCACAGAATCCGTATTCATCAACTCCATACATGTCTGTTGCGCAAGATCACGGTTTGGCAGATGCTCTTGATAATCAATTGATTGCTTTGTCAAAAGCAGCTCTGGCTGATGCGACGCCGGTTTCTATTTCTCTGCCGATTAAAAACGTCAACCGCACTGTCGGAACAATGCTCGGTTATGAGATAACCAAGAAGTGGGGAGGCGAGGGTCTGCCAGACGGCACCATCACCATCAACTTCACTGGCTCTGCTGGTCAAAGTTTCGGGGCATTCGTGCCATCAGGTATTGATATGCGTCTCGAAGGTGACAGCAATGACTATTTGGGCAAGGGCTTATCTGGCGGACGCATTGTGTTGCACCCGCATCGTGATTCTCCATTCGTGGCTGAAGACAACGTGATCGCGGGCAACGTCATTGGGTACGGCGCAACCGGCGGCGAAATCTTTATTCGCGGCATGGTGGGCGAGCGTTTCTGTGTTCGTAACTCTGGTGCAACTGCGGTTGTTGAAGGTGTTGGCGACCATGGTTGTGAGTACATGACAGGCGGCAACGTTGTTGTTCTCGGTGCAACTGGGCGCAACTTTGCGGCCGGAATGTCGGGCGGTATTGCATATGTCTATGACCCGAAGAACGAGTTCTCCGGCAAAGTGAACTACGAAATGGTTGAGCTCGAGACCGTTGAAGGTATTGATGCCGAATGGTTGCGCACGACAATTGCACGCCACTTGGAATTCACTGGTTCAGCAGTCGCCGAGCGAGTCTTAAACGACTTTGAGACTGAAGTCACGAATTTCCGCAAGGTAATGCCGCGTGACTACAAACTGGTTCTCTCTGTTATGGCATCGGCTAAGGCTGATGGTTTAACAGAACAAGAAACGTCCGATCGAGTGATGGAGGCTGCCCGTGGGTGAGACAACAGGATTTCTAAAGTGGGGTCGCAGCGGACCAACACGTCGACCAGTGGAACTTCGTCTGAAAGACTGGAAAGAGGTGTACGAACCTTTTGATGGCGAGATTCTCAAGAGTCAAGCCGGTCGTTGCATGGACTGCGGCATCCCGTTTTGTAATAACGGCTGCCCGCTCGGCAACCTGATTCCTGACTGGAACGACTTGGTGTATCGCGAACATTGGCAAGATGCCATCGAGCGCTTACATGCCACGAACAACTTTCCGGAATTCACAGGACGTCTGTGTCCTGCTCCGTGCGAATCAGCATGCGTGCTTGGCATTAACCAAGACCCAGTGAACATCAAACAAATTGAAGTATCAATTATTGATCGTGCGTGGGAAGAAGGTTGGGTTACTCCACAGATTCCTTCGTTACAGACAGGAAAGCGCATTGCTGTTATTGGTAGTGGCCCTGCAGGGCTTGCTACCGCTCAACAGTTGACTCGCGCCGGACACTCTGTGGTTGTTCTTGAACGCGCAGACCGTATTGGCGGCCTATTGCGCTACGGAATTCCTGAGTTCAAAATGGAAAAAAGTCACCTTGATCGCCGTCTCGAGCAGATGCGCGAAGAAGGAACCGAGTTCCGCACCAACGCAGATGTTGGCGGCTCGGTTGACATGGAAATCCTGCGTGCATCACACGACGCGATTGTTCTTGCTTGTGGCGCAACGTCATGGCGGGATTTGCCAATTCCTGGTCGTGAACTTCACGGCGTGCATCAGGCAATGGAATATCTTCCCATCGCAAACAAAGTGCAAGAAGGCGATACGACCACCTACGACATCGATGCGAAGGGAAAGAACGTTGTCATCATTGGTGGCGGCGATACCGGTGCTGACTGTTTAGGCACAGCATTACGTCAAGGTGCAAAGCAAGTAATCCAACTTGAGATCATGCCTCGTCCTCCAGAGACCCGTTCTGCTGGAAACCCATGGCCGCAGTACAACATGATTTACCGCACATCATCAGCACATGAAGAAGGCGGCGAGCGTATTTTCAGCGTCAACACCGAACGCTTTGTTGATGATGGAAACGGAAACGTACGCGCATTGTTGATCCATGAAGTGGAAATGGTCGAAGGTCGGTTCGTTAAGAAAGAAGGAACCGATTCCGAGATTCCTGCTGACCTTGTATTTCTTGCAATGGGCTTTGTCGGGCCTGACAAGGGCTCGTGGCTAGATCAGTTGGGTGTCAACCTTGATGAACGTGGCAACATCGCCCGCGATAACGAATACCAGACAAACGTGCCAGGCATATTTGTGGCCGGTGACATGGGTCGTGGTCAGAGCCTCATTGTGTGGGCTATTGCTGAAGGGCGTGCGTGTGCTGCTGGCGTGGATTCGTATCTCATGGGCGAAACGTCGTTGCCGTCGCCGATTCTTCCCTCTGCTCGTCCCTTGGTGTGACAACGGCAGTATCGAAGCGGCACCAGTGAGACCCTCTCAGGCTCTACTGTTGTTCTCTGTGTTAAGAAATCGCTTCATTCCGAGATCAAAGCCCACGTCGTTGGCATTGGCCTTTGTCATTGTTTCCGGTTTCGGTTTTGCTTCATGTGGGGGAGACACATTGGGGGTGGCAACCACTGTTGTCAACGTGACACCCACCAACTTTGCAACGATTCCTCCTGTTGTCAGCACATTGCCTGGTCCAACCACAACTTTGCCGTCAAATGCAGTTGGTGCAGAAACGGTGTACACAGTTGTTGCAGGTGATTCTCCACTTGCAGTTGCAAACAAGTTTGGTATTTCACTGACAACATTGCTGGCGTACAACGCAATGGTCAGCCCAGCGCAGTTTCCATACCCTGGCCAAACATTGCGTATTCCTCCACAAGCAGTAGTGGCTCCTGTTGATCCGAATGCAACAACAGTGACAAATCCAGCTGCACCCGGAGCGACGAATGCTCCAGCTGCTCCTGTTGGTCCCGGTTGCGGCACTCGACCTGCTGGCACGTACGCAATTGCGAAGAACGACTCTTTTTACAGGATTCAGAAAAATTTCTGTGTTTCGCTCGGTGCATTACTGACCGCAAACAATTGGCCAGACAGCAGCCAAATTTTGTTGCCAGGGCAAGTTATTAATATTCCTGCCGCTGGCAGTTAATGCGCAGTGTTGCGTTTGCGTCGTGCGTGACGTTCTAGCGCATGAACGATTAATTCGTCGATGAGGTCTGAATATTCCAGGCCTGACGCAGCCCACAGCTTTGGGTACATCGAAATGGGCGTGAAGCCAGGAATCGTGTTTATTTCGTTACAAAGAAAACCGCGACCATTTTCTTCAAAAAAGAAATCAACGCGCGCCATTCCTTCACAATGAAGGGCCTCGTATGCAGAGATTGCCAGTGCCCGAATGGTTTCAGATTGTTCAGATGTGAGACGTGCAGGAATGTTCAGGGTCGCAGCATCGGTGACGTATTTGTCTTCGTAGTCATAGAAGTCGTTGCCAGGAGTTATTTCGCCGGCAACTGATGCGCGAGGCGAGCGGTTGCCAATAACGGCAACCTCAATTTCCCTTCCGGCTATTGCTTCTTCACAGATGATCCATTCGTCATATGACGCAGCAAGTTGCACTGCCGTGCGAAGTTCGTGCAGATCATGGGCTTTTGAAACGCCAACGGAGGAGCCCATGTTGGCTGGCTTGACAAACATTGGAAACCCAAGTGAAAGGACAACGTCGTTGAGGGAGTCCGGTGTGACTTTGTCTTCGCGCAAAGTGGCGTGGCGTGCTTGTGGAATTCCCGCCTGAGCAAATATTGATTTTGATACTCCCTTATCCATTGCAACCGCACTCGCTAAGACCGCACTGCCGACATAGGGAAGGTCGAGTATTTCTAAGAGGCCTTGGATTGTTCCGTCCTCGCCAAGTGGGCCATGAAGGAGAGGCATCACAACGATGGAGCCTGATTCGGCCAATAGGGAAAGAACTGTTGAAGTGGTCTCTGTTCCTGCGGCAATCAAATGCGTAGGTACCGATGCAGGGTCAACGCCGCCGTGAGGCAGTTCGGCCATCTCGGGCAAATGCCATTTTCCGTTGCGTGCAATACCGATAGGCACAGTGCGGTAGGTGTCGGAGTTGGCAGCACGAAGAACATGAGCAGCGGTCACACAACTCACGTCATGTTCAGCTGATTGTCCACCAAAAATAACCACAAGGGTGGTGCGCCGGTCGGTGGTGTCCATCGGTAAGACGGTACTCGCCACTAGGGTCATTCCATGCTCATCACCGCCTCTGAAGTGGCGTCAGTTGCTCACGGAACGCTTGTAGGGCTTGATTGTGAGGCATCAGGCATTGCTTTTGATTCCAGAACCCTGCGCTCTGGTCAAGCCTTCGTAGCTTTAGGGGGCGATGCAGATGGACATGATTATCTGCAAGCAGCTGCCACTGCTGGTGCACCATTTGCCATTGTGCAACGAGGACGGTCAACCAGTGCGCTGACATGTGTCGAAGTTGATGATTGTGATGCTGCATTAACTGCACTTGGTCGTCATTGTCGCGAGCGTCTTTCTGGTTCCCTTGAGGGTCGTGTAATTGGTATTACAGGTTCGGTCGGAAAGACCAGCACGAAAGATTTGGTTCTGGCTGTCTTGAGATCGAAGTACGCGAATGCGCACGGGCCTGAAAAGTCATTGAACAATGACATCGGGGTTCCTGTCACGATCATCAATGCCCCCGATGAATGTGATGCATTGGTGTTGGAAATGGGAATGCGCGGCCTTGGTGAAATAGCCAGGTTGTGTGATGTTGGTCATCCGCAGATTGGTGTGATTACCGAGGTTGGTGATGCACATAGCGAGCGAGTTGGAGGAATTGAGGGGGTGATTCGCGCCAAAGCCGAATTAGTCCAAGCACTCCCTTCATCGGGAGTCGCAATTGTTAATTCAGATTCTGTGAATGCGATGAAAACTGTCCACGGTATTGCTGCGCGTGTCGTGACATTCGGATCATCCGAGTCTGCCTCTGTGCGATGGGAGATTGTCTCTTCCGATGACCGTGGATGTTGCACTGTTCGTTTCACAGCGGGCGACGAAAGCGCTGTCGGTATTGTTCCGCTTCCCGGAATTCACATGGCTGCGAATGCTGCTTCAGCAGTCGCAGTTGGCATTACCTGTGGAATTGGAATTGCACAGTGCGTAGAGGCGCTTTCGACTGCACAAAGCGCAAGCCAACGAATGCAATGGGTGACTGGCCGTAACGGAGTCCGTGTGCTGGATGATTCATACAACGCAAACCCGATATCTGTAGCGGCGGCTTTACGTACGGTTGCAGAGACCCCAGCAAAGAAGAGATACGCAGTGTTGGGTGTTATGGCTGAAGTGCTTCACTCTGACAGGGCTCATCGAGATATTGCAGAGTTAAGTAGTCAATTAGGTGTCGAACTGCTGGCGTTAGAGACTGATCTGTACGGGACTACTGCGTTGTCATTGACTGAAATTGCAAGCACCTTGATTGGGCTTGATTCAAACGCCGTTGTATTGGTTAAAGGGTCGCGCATCGCGGCGACCGAACGAGTAGTTCAGGCTTTGTTGGGCTGAGGGTCAACGCGTTTATCGATCTTTTCGATATTGCACCACCACGATAAAAACAAAGCCCACAAGGCACCCATATACAAAACAGGACGTGATCCGATTGCATCCATGACTGGGCCAAAGATTGCATTACCAAGTGGAATTGTTCCGCCAAAGGCCATGAACCATAACGCCATCACGCGTGCACGGATATTTGTCTCAAGGCGACTCTGAAATACGGTCATCAATGAGGTCGTCGTACCGAAGTATGCGATGCCTAGAAAAAAGGCAGTGATGAAGGCAAGAGTTGTTCCACGAATTGTTGCAAACATGGTCATCGAAATAGCGAACGCCAAAAATCCGGCGCGTGAGACCTTCCGTTTGTCGAAAGGAGCGAGAACGGTACCGATTGCGAGTGCGCCGAGTAATGCGCCAAAGCCCCAGGTGGCATAGAGCCATTTGTACAGCACGGTTTTGGGTTGAATGCCAAACGTGAGGTCAGCGACTGCTGGAAATAGCCCGACGAATGGAAGGCAGAACATAGAAAATGAACTCATTGATATCAACATGCGACCAATTGATGGCCTGTCACGTGCAACACGGAAACCAGCAGTGAATGATTTCAGTCCTTGTTCTCGTTGTGGCGTGTGAGGAGGAAGTGTGATGTGTAATACGGCCCACGTAACAAACAAATACGTGGCTGCGTTAAATATGAACACCTGACCAGCAGTAACGCCCCAGCTCATCATGAGGGCAACCAGAATCGGTCCGGATACGCGCGATCCGTTTATTGATGCGGAGTTCAAACTAATTGAACCACCCAAATCTTCTGGTCGTACCAAGCTCGGAAGGACTGCAGAGAAAGCGGGAGCGTTGCATGCATTGCCGATGCCAACGGTCATCTGGGCGAGAAAGAGAGCGAGTATGGGCGCATGTGTGATGGTGAGAATTCCCAGCATGATTGAGCCGAACATTTGAATGGATTGAGCAAATACCAACCACTTACGCCTGTCAAACCTGTCGGCCAGTACTCCAGCGGGAATGGAAAGCAGGAGAAGAGGGCCAAGCTGGGCGAAAACAAAAATACCGACTGCCGATGCTCGGTGGGTGCGTTGATAAATGTAGGCGGGAAGCACCACATTCTGCATCCACGTTCCGATGTTCGAAAGAAAATTCGAATACCACATAATTCGGAAATCTCTGTACCCAAATGCGGCTCGCGCGGTTCCTGGTCTGGCAGGTGCACGTTTCTTCGTCGTCTGGCTGTCGATATCTGTCATAGGGGTCGTTGTGACGATACTTCTCGTGGCGCACGTTCGGCGTGTTGGTCCGCGCACTCAGGTCTGAATGTGACAATAATGACAGGGTGCAAATAGATTCACCGACCACAGTGGCGTCCCCAACAACGAATGCAGATAGTTGCCGTACCCGTTACGGCACATTCGCTGAGTGTCCGTTATGCACGGGTGATCTCACGCCAGAACACGCGCACTTTAAATGTCGTACGTGTGGTTGGCGTGATAGTTGCTGCGACTAGCGCGACGGAGTGAACTTCACCGGCAGTGATGCTGGTCCGAAAATGCCCACACCCGATGGTTTGTAGACAACGGAACCATCAAGTTCTAAGTTGAGCATTCGTTGTGACAAAACTGTGAATGCCTCTTGCAGTTCCGCACGAGCAAGTGATGCGCCAAGGCAATAGTGAATACCTGCACCGAGCGATAAGTGTGGTTGTCCAACTGGCTCGCGCGTGATGTCAAAAACTTCCGGCGTAGGAAACACTGAGGCGTCGTAGTTTCCGGTGCTCATTGAGGTGCTCATGAAAGTTCCCTTAGGGAAAAGTACTCCGTTGTACTCAATGTCTTCAGATGCAAAACGAATCGTTCCCCCAACGGCGCCAGAGAAACGCAACACTTCTTCAACTGCGCGTTGTGCAAGTGAGGGGTCCTTGCCAAGAAGTGCCCATTGTTCGGGATACTCGGCAAATAAAGCGAGCGCGAGACCTAATTGATTGCGAGTGGTATCTGTGCCACCCACGATGACTGCGTCGACCATCATTGTAAGTTCTTCAGTATTGAGTTTGTCGCCCGCTTCTTCGGCTGCAATGAGATCAGTGATGAGGTCATCAGCAGGGACGCTTCTGCGTTTCTCGATGAGTCCTTCTGTGTACTTTTCTAGTTCTTGCTGTGCAGCAAGGAAGACGGACATGTTCTGTGCCAAATTGTCACTGAAGATCAGCAAGATTTCAGTGGCAAGTCGACTAAAAAGTTTCCAGTCTTCTTTAGGGGCACCCAGCAACTCACAGATAATAGGAATGGGGTACGGCTCGCAAATATCACGCACGACTTCGGCTTTGCCCGAAGCAGCAAACGGATCGAGGAGTGAATTCACGGTCTCGCGCATAAAGGGACGTAGTCGGTCAGCACTGCGGGGTGAGAATGCTGGAGCCACAAGGCGTCGCAAACGAACATGTACATCACCTTCCGCGTTCAAAATAGAAACTTGGCGCCGACCGAGAAAAGCTTCATCGGTAATGCCTTGCAGCTGAGCAACCATGCCAGTAGCTGAGTGCCAACGCTTGTCACGAAGAATTCCCATGACGGATTCATACGTCAATACTGAATACCCGATGTCGGTACGAGCGAGCCAACTGTCTTTTGCAATCTCTCGCAGTAGGGCATGGCGATCTGACCGTTGCTGGTCAATAATCAGAGGGACTTTGGGGATCTGGAGGTCTTTAGCAAGCGAAGCCATCGCTACAACCTATTCGCTATCAGCTTCTTACGACGCAACGTACGAGGCTGAAGTATGGGTTTGTGGACGCCGTAGCGCGATATGTGGAATCCTTAGAGCATGAAGAGTTTCAAGAACTTTATTAACGGTGAATATGTTGATGCGAGTGACGGTCAAACATCCGCCATTATCGATCCATCCACAGGACAGCAATATGGTGAGGCGGCTCTCAGTGGTGCCGCAGACGTGGATAACGCTATGAAGGCTGCTTCACAGGCATTCAAGACGTGGGGTCAGACCACTCCGTCGGAACGTTCTTTGGCGTTGTATCGCATTGCTGATGCAATCGAGGCGCGTGCTGACGAAATTGTCGCTGCAGAGGTGCAGAACACAGGTAAGCCAATCGCACTCACTATGAGCGAAGAGATTCCTCCCATGGTTGACCAGATTCGTTTCTTTGCCGGAGCTGCGCGCATGTTGGAAGGCAAAGCCACGGCTGAGTACATGGCAAACATGACATCGATGATTCGTCGTGAACCAATTGGTGTGTGTGCTCAAGTCGCTCCATGGAATTATCCGATGATGATGGCTGTTTGGAAATTTGCGCCAGCAATTGCTGCAGGTAACTCAGTAGTGCTGAAGCCGTCAGATACGACCCCTGCCTCAACGACACTTCTTGCTGAAATTGCAGCAGAGTTTTTACCGGCAGGCGTACTGAACGTCATCTGTGGAGACCGAGATACTGGTCGGGCGATGGTGACTCATGACATTCCATCCATGGTTTCGGTGACTGGGTCTGTGCGTGCAGGTATTGAAGTGGCAGAAGCTGCAGCAAAGAGTTTGAAGCGCGTGCACCTTGAACTGGGAGGTAAGGCACCTGTCATTGTGTTTGATGATGCAGATATTGAGGCTGCGGCTGCTGGCATTGCTGCAGCTGGTTACTTCAATGCAGGACAAGATTGCACGGCGGCAACCAGAGTCGTTTGTGGTCCGAAGATTTACGCAGAGTTCGTAGCCGCACTTGCAGAGCAAGCTGCTGCCACTCGCACTGGTGGACCGAAAGATCTAGAGGCGGCCTTTGGCCCATTGAATAATTCAAATCAGTTAGCACGAGTTGCGGGGTTTGTTGATCGCACGCCAAAGCATGCACGTGTGGTCACAGGTGGAGAACGTCAAGGCAATGACGGGTACTTCTTCACGCCGACAGTCATTGCAGATTTGAAGCAAGACGACGAAATGATTCAGAACGAAATTTTCGGTCCAGTCATTACTGTGCAGAGATTCTCAGATGAAGAAGAAGCATTGCGATGGGCCAACGGTGTCGAGTACGGACTTGCATCATCGGTGTGGACTCGCGACTTTGGTCGCGCAATGCGTATGGCAAAGCACCTTGATTTCGGTTGTGTGTGGATTAATACCCATATTCCGGTGGTTGCAGAAATGCCACACGGTGGATACAAGAAGTCTGGATACGGAAAAGACTTGTCTGCATATGCGCTTGATGACTACACACGAATTAAGCACGTGATGGCCAATCTGGAGAGCTGAACCCAGGTAGCGCCGCAAAATTCCGTCTCAGTTGCCTAAAGGTGCCTATGATTTGGAACGACAGTAAAGGTGGTGGTCCAGTGGCAGATGAGCGTGGGTCAGTTGAACTCGTCAATGTGACGAAGAAATACGGCGACATGGTGGCAGTTGACTCCATGAACCTTTCAGTTCATCCCGGCGAATTTCTGTCGCTATTGGGTCCTAGTGGTTGCGGCAAGACCACAACACTTCGAATGCTTGCTGGTTTTGAGCAGCCAGACTCTGGCCACATCCGCATCAATGGTCTAGAAGTGCAACACATTCCGCCGTATAAGCGTGAAGTCAATACTGTGTTCCAGCACTACGCATTGTTTCCCCATATGACCGTTGCTGAAAATGTGGCATATGGGTTAAAACAATCTGGCACACCAAAGAGTGAAGTTGCTGCTCGCGTTGCAGAGGCTCTTGACATGGTGCAAATGTCAAAACTTGCCGAGCGTCATCCTCGCCAAATGTCGGGTGGTCAGCAGCAGCGAGTCGCCGTTGCTCGCGCATTGGTAAATCGCCCAAGCGTTCTGCTTCTCGATGAGCCGCTCGGTGCACTTGACCGCAAACTTCGTGAAGAGATGCAGATCGAGTTGAAACTCCTTCAGAGTCGTCTCGGAATCACCTTTGTGTTCGTGACCCATGACCAAGAAGAAGCAATGTCCATGTCAGACCGAATTGCAATCATGCTTGATGGTCACATTGAACAACTGGGTGACCCCGAAACGGTCTATGAGCATCCGTCGTCAGCATTCGTTGCTGGGTTCATTGGTCGTAACAACTTCTGGACTGGTGTTGCCACTGAAGATGGGGCTATCGCAGATGATGGCACTGTGTTTGTGGCGTCACGACCAGAAGAAGATGTGCCAAATGGCGAAGACACTTTGTCAGCGGTGCGCCCAGAGTGCATGGTGCTCTCATCGGAACGCCCGCAACAAGCGCACAATGTCGTGCAGGCAACGGTTTCCGGAATCTCTCATTTCGGTGACGTGCTGCAGTATGTGGTTACCGCTGGAGACCGTGACCTGATTGTGATGTCGCCGCGCACCAGCACCAACCGCCCTGCGTTAGGTGACTCTGTTTGGTGCTCGTGGGCACCAGAAGAGGTGTACCTGTTCTCGGCCCGCCAAGCCGGGGTAGTGATGGCAGAACCACACAAGGACTAAACCGCTTGGGAATGCCTGTCCGCGGACTAGGTTGTCCCTTGTACCGAATCTCTTACAACTAAAACCAAGGAGAAATCACATGTCACAGGAACTTCGAATTCTTGCCCCCGATAGTTTTCGCGACAAATTAAATCGTCGTGCCTTTATCAAAGCAGGTACAGCAACTGCTGGAATGGCAGTGGTGTTGATGGCATGTGGTGGATCAGATTCTGCACCCGACACAACTGCGGCAGTTGATGGTGAGAAATTGGCATCAGGTGACTGGAGTCGCGTCATCAACAAGAGTTCAGGCACGTTGGCCATGTACACATGGGGCGACTACGACGACCCTGAATTGGTGGGCGCACTGGCTGAATCAAGTTTGGGCGTAAAGATGAAAGTTGACTACTTCGGTAGCAACGAAGACCTCATCACCAAGTTGTCCGCAGGTGGCGGCAAGAGCAGCGGATTCGACATCGTTGTTCC
>Ga0209296_1000427_pt1 | contig 36379 bp, 64 predicted proteins | sample S_130206_EF_Meta_FD_187319 | JGI IMG/M metagenome (GOLD analysis project Ga0209296, IMG submission 187319) | Freshwater microbial communities from Lake Simoncouche, Canada to study carbon cycling - S_130206_EF_MetaG (SPAdes) (version 2) | ecosystem: Environmental > Aquatic > Freshwater > Lake ... | reverse complement strand
CTAATTGAACTTGCTAAAAAAGAACAAGGAAAAGATGACTTTTATGAGTTTGTTGATAAAATTGAATTTAATGACCCTTATCAAAACAAAAAAAGAACATATGAGGTTTGGGCAGTTAGAACAGGACCAGAAGGGAGAAACAAAAATGCAGGCGGTTGGCAAGCAGCTTTTTACCAAAGACCACATATCGTAGTCACAACAAATATGGCATTTCCAGAATTAGAAAAAAATCAACAATGGTTGAATTCTTTGGAAAAAGGAACAATGCAAAAAATACAGCACAGTATTGTTTATAACAACAAAGAAAAAGCACTAGAATATATATACAATACTTTATCTCACGAACTAGCTCACGCATACGACCCAACTTTATCAAAAGGATATAGATATGAACAGGGCTCTCCTGAAGAATATGTGAAAAAACTAAAAGCATTAAGGGACAGAGGTGCAATATCAACCCTTTTAGACAAAACTGGTATTGGTAAATTGTTTGGCAGAAAAAACCCAGAAGAAGAATTTCAACAACATCTAAAAGATTCAGAAAAAACAAAACTCGCTCCTTATTTCCATCCTTCTCAACACGATGAAACTCCAGAAGGAAAAAAACAAGCATTCGACAAATATTTTGAACAAGAACCAGAATTCGTAGCAAATGTATCTGGATGGTCTAACTATGTTCTCAATTACGCAAGACAATCTATCAAAAATGACGATCCTAATACAATAATTGTAAAACAACTAACAGTTTTCAAAGACTTGATAAATTATATCAGAAAAGGAACATCATCAAGAGAAAAAGTTAATCCTTTGATTAAAGCAAGTGGATTTCAACATTATGGAATAAAATCTTACATGATCAGGTTCAAGGAAAAGAAACCAAGCATGTACAGAAAACTACTTGAAAAAATATCAAATGTTGCACTTGAAGCTTATAACATAATAACCAAACATATTGAAGATAACAACATAGCATCACAAGTAAGTCCAGAAACATCAAAATGGTTACATGAAAATCAAATTGATCCATCAATAAAAGTAACTCGTATCCTTAAGACGATAGGAGCAAAAAATATCAACACACAAGAACAGTATTCAGGAACCATCAAACAACAAACAATTAATTTCCATACAAACAAATCAAATGTACACAACAAAAAATATAAAACAGATGAATATAAATTTATGATAAGATATGAATATTCAAAAAATTCAGTCGATGAAAAAATGTTAAACAACTTGGAATATGTTATCTCTATACCAGATGATAATAACTATGAATTCGTACCAATCAAAAAAGTAAAAGGAATTGCAAATCTTGAAAGTTACATGACAGAAATATTAAAATAATGTTAAAAAATTAGTTTCAATATGATTAAATAAAATATGAACAGCTTCAAACAATTTCTTAAAATTCAAGAACTCAATGAGTCCAAAGCAATCGTATTTCCACCAGAAATACAACAAAAATTGCATGAAATTGCAAACAAAATGCTGCCAATACTAATTGAACTTGCTAAAAAAGAACAAGGAAAAGATGACTTTTATGAGTTTGTTGATAAAATTGAATTTAATGACCCTTATCAAAACAAAAAAAGAACATATGAGGTTTATGCAGTGAGAACAAAAAATAAAGCTGCTGGCTGGCAACAAGCTCATTCGGAAAGACCAAATATCGTAGTCACAACAAATATGGCATTTCCAGAATTAGAAAAAAATCAACAATGGTTGGATTCTTTGAAAAAAGGAACATCGCATGAAATAATTTACAAATTCGTTTATAATAACAAAGAAAAATTACTAGAAGATATATACAATACTTTATCTCATGAACTAGCTCACGCATACGACCCAACTTTATCAAAAGGATATAGAGATAAAACTGGTTCTCCTGAAGAATATGTGAAAAAACTAAAAGCCGCAGAAGAATACAAACGAAAAAAAGGTCAAATAGGAACCTTTTTAGACAGAACTGGTATTGGTAAATTGTTTGGCAGAAAAAACCCAGAAGAAGAATTTCAACAACATCTAAAAGATTCAGAAAAAACAAAACTCGCTCCTTATTTCTATGATCATGAACACGATGGTACAGAAGAAGGAAAAAAACAAGCATACAAAAAATATTATGAACAAGAACCAGAATTCGTAGCACAAATGTCTGGATGGGCTAACTATGTCATCAATTACGCAAGACAATCTATCAAAAACGATGATCCAAGCACAATGGTTATAAAACAAATAACAGTTTTCAAAGACTTGATAAATTATATCAGAGAAGGAAAATCACATAGAGAAAAATTTAATCCTTTAATTCAAGCAAGTGGATTCAAAAGTATAAAATATTACATGACTGTTTTTAAGAAAAAGAAACCAAGTATGTATAGAAAACTACTTGAAAAAATATCAAATGTTGCACTTGAAGCTTATAACATAATAACTAATCATATCAAAGACAATAACATAGAATCACAAGCCACACCAGAAATAAGAAATTGGTTGATACAAAACATACCAAATCAATATAGATGATTTGTTTATTTTTTTAATTGATAATAAATATCACCATGATCAATTTCAAAAAATTTTTAGAAAACCAAATTCCACCAAATGCAATACCACTCAATATAGATGATATATATATAACTAAAATAAAAGCAGGAGATGGAATAAACTATATCATCTATGATAATGAAAAAATGATCGGACATATAAGCGGATTTGAACAAGAATTCGGTCAATTCAAAAATATGTTCCATCTATACAAAACCGAACTGAAATCCGAAACCAGAAATGACCAAAAATACCAAAACAAAAACATCTACAGAACAGCTATTCAAAAAGTAGCTAACCTTTACTTCAAAGGTCTATTCGTAAACAAATATGAAGCATCTTCATTATTACGAAAATCACTAGAAAAAATGAACACATACGAATTAGTCAATGACGAAGTCATAACCATTAAACCAGAATAAGGAATATTCTAATGATCAATTTCAAACAATTTTTAATCGAAGACCAAATACTAAGAAGCCAATTAGAAAATCCTGAATATGAGGTTGTCATAACTGGAAGAACAATAGACCAACCAACTCTAGAAATAAAAAACATAGGTTCAATAAGACTTTATTGGAATTCAAAATATTACTCAGTACATAGCATAAAAGGTCAATCAAAAGGAGCAGGAACAATTTTATACTTTGCCGCCCTTGAATTCGTAGTCAAATACGCAATAAAACCAGTAAACGCACTACTAGCATCAGACACAACACTATCTCCAGATGCAATAAGAACAAGAAAAAGAATACAAGACCACTACGGACAATTTATAACTGTTTACCCACACCCAGAACTAAAAAATGTCAAAAAACACAACTGGACAGACGAAAGATTACCCGCAAATCCAGAAGAAGCAAGCATGTGGAGACTCAAAACTCTTAACCACCCATTCTACTTCAAATTCATTTCAGAAAATCCACAAGTAATCATAAACTAAACAATTCTCAACTTGATAAAATTATAAAAATAAACTAAATATTATCATGATATCCTTCAAAAAATTCCTCGAAAATAGAACAAATAGACCACAAAGTGAACCATCATATGGTAATTTTTCCAATATGAACTCGCAATACATCAAGGAAGGAACCAAGATATACAGAGGTGTCAGATTGCCAGTTGAATCACGAAAAATGAAAATCAGAGATATTCTCATTCAAGGAACAGAATTCAAAAAAAATAAAGGTCAATCAGACCCTTGGAGTCTTGAATTTCCAGTTGCTGAAAGATTCGCAACTGGAAGCGCAATAAGCTCACAAGGATACCTTCTAGGAAAAGAAAATACAGTCAACATTATCGTAGAAGCAGAACTTGATGGGCCAAAAAGAGATCAAATAGATTGGAAACAGTGGGGCAAAACTATACTTGGACATGGAGTTTCTAAAGGATCTGATGTTGAATCATATTGGAACCCACACAAAATAGGTCAAGTCGGAATAGAAGATTCACACATCGAAAACGAAGTTCCTATACTCCACTCTGCTTATCCAACACTCAAATTGATAGCAATATATGTCAAAAACCCAGAAACAAAAAAATGGACTAAAAAAACAGAACCAGAAATATTAGGATAAATATTATCATGATATCATTCAAACTATTCCTCGAAAATGATGAAGAACACTCAGACTCCTTGAGAAAAACAGGCTTTTGGGGAAAACAAGGAGCAGGAAGCATCGTCCTCGCTAAAAATACAGGCAGATTACTAATACCACATAGATCTAAATATGTGCAAGAACCAAACACTTGGGGAGTTTGGGGAGGAGCTATCGATAACGAAGAAAATCCAAAAGAAGCAGCTAAAAGAGAACTTGAAGAAGAAGCTGGATATCAAGGAAATATCGAAATGATACCACTTTCTGTATTCTCCCAAAATAGCTTCAGATATTATAACTTCCTCGCCATAATCGATGAAGAATTTGAACCACAACTAAATTGGGAAACTCAAGGATACAAATGGATATCACTAGATAACCTACCAAGTCCACTTCACTTCGGACTACAATGGCTCATATCACAAGATAAAGACAAAATTCAAACAATCATAGATGAATATAAATAAACTAAACATAAATATTATCATGATATCATTCAAACTATTCCTCGAAAATAAATTCTCATTATACAAAGAAAATAATGAATATGATGAATACATGTCATCTAAAGAAAAATATGAAAAAGAAATGGAAAAATATAAAAAAGAACTAGATGAATACAAAAATCAATCCAGATCAATAAAAAAAGAATTCGCACAAAAATTAATGGACGCAGCAAACAAAAATTGGGACGAAGGAAAAAATGTAATATTCAACACAATGACAAAAACATCAGTAGTTACACCAAAAAACAGAAGCGCAATAAGAATAAATGGATCAGAACTGGAAATAGCATCAGGCAAAAAATGGACAAGCCTTTCTGGACAACCAACACTCACTATGGCTTATAATCTGAATATTCAACCACCAAATATGCCAGATAAACCAGATAAACCCGAAGAACCAGATGAACCATTAGCTTATAAACTAACTCCAGATCAATATGTCAATATCAAAGGAGGTGAAGAATTATGGAGAAATGTACACAAACAAGCAATTGCACACGAACTAGAATCAAACCTAGTTGAACCAAATGACTATCAAAAAATATTCGACCTTTACCCAGACCTTAAAAAATAAAAAAACCACTAAATAAATCATGATCACATTCAAACAATTCCTAGAATCCTACAGAATGGAAGACCAGACATTCTCAGATAACAACGGAACATACTCAGTTCCAAAAATAGTCAAATACGCAACAGAAAATAAATTAATACAAAATCTACCAATAGAACCACTACTTCACAACCTAGAACCATCTCCTCATGAATCAGGATCAGAACTTCCCGGCCACCCAGAATTCATCGAAAGAGCAGAACAAACTGAACTCAAATACCCAATCATAGTAGTCCAATACCAAGACGGACTATTTATAGCTGACGGTGTACATAGACTCTATAAAGCAAATTCCAAAAACCATAAAAATATCAAAGCATACCTAATCAACCAAAATGAACTAGAACAATTCAAAATGTAATACCATAATCAACAAAAATCCCCCCGCCAATTTTTTTAAGATGCCATCATTATAAGATTTCAAACTTTTTCAGCATTTATCCAAAATTGTCAGGACGAAATCTTTGCAAAAATCTAGGAAAAATAAAAAAATGCTAATGAATAAAAAAGGAGGGGGTCATAGTAGGGACCGGCGGTAGGGTGGCTATCTGCTGCTATAACTTTTTAGCAAATAATTTTTGAATTATTTTTTTTGTAAAAATATTTTTAGAGTACAAGTGTGTAAAAATATTTTAGAGTACAAGTGCGTAAAATAATTTTGAAATAAAAAAAAGTAACACTGTGATGTCACTCGCATCACAGTGTTACTAAATCTATCATCCTGCAATCGTGTCATATAGACACGAAGCAGACATGATGGCCACCATGGTAGCCGTGAATAAAAATACAAAGTCTGCAAGATTCATCTTTCGTCTCCTCGTTGTTGGTTATCGTCACACACATCTTACACCCATATATCGGCTTTGCTTCTCCCCTTTCCGAAGCAGTTTGGACAACAGACAATCTTGTCCTTTATTGTCAGGACTGAGAGTACAAGTGCGTAAAAGCAATGACAAATAAAAAAAGGTATGAGGTGATATCACCTCATACCTAACCATCAGGCTCTGAGAAGCCTGATCTCGGTGCGTGGTCCACCGATAGAGGCCTTGACGGCCTCTAGTATTTCAGCGTCAGTGCCCATCAGGCACTCCGCTTTGCCGAACTTGAGTATCACCCTGACTGGTGAACCCTTAACTGATCCCGCAACGCAGCGAGATTCTTTGGCCAACACTGCTTGAACGATGACCTTGTCTGCGCCCATACGAATCAGGTTGTTGAGGTTAGCCATGATCATTCTCCCTGTTGTTGTTGTTGGTTACACCCATATATCGGCTTTGCTTCTCGGCTTTCCGAAGCAGTTTGGACAACAGACAATCTTGTCTTCAATTCTGAAGCGAGGCTCAGAGTACAAGTGTGTAAAAGTAATGACAAATAAAAAAGGCATGAGGTGATATCACCTCATGCCTCACCATCATCAATCTGCTATATCGCTCAACATATCGTTGAGCTTCCTCTCTATATCTTCGAGAGACTTCTCTCTCAATATGATATATTCTGGGCAAGGTGCCCCGTAGAAGGTGGCCAATCCTTTTTCCTGCACCACCGCCTCTTTTTGGCGGCGCACCACCTTTTTCATCTTATAGATGTCATTGATGTCTTTGATGGTCGCAATGTTCATGTTCATGGTCGAATCCTCAATTGTGAGACAAGTCTGAGGCGATGGCCTCGATTGTTTCCTTGTCACCACACCCATATATCGGCTTTGCTTCTCGGCTTTCCGAAGCAGTTTGGACAACAGACATTCTTGTCTGTAATTCTGGAGCGAGGCCAAAGCGAAGCTCAGAGTACAAGTGCGTAAAAGTAATGGCAAATAAAAAAAGGTATGAGGTGATATCACCTCATACCATATCTTATATGATCTGAATAAAATCACTGTGGATTCTGTCCACAGTTCCATCCTCCCATAAGATGGTATACACCATCTTTTTATCAGCAGGAACAGATAAAATCTGTCCACGCTGGTCAGCGTGATACAGGTGGTCCCCGTCAATTTTTACATTCGCCCCGATTACAAATCGGGAAAAATCACGCATCTTAACGGTGATATTATAGCTGTTCATCTTTCGTCTCCTCGTTGTTGGTTATTGGTTACACCCATATATCGGCTTTGCTTCTCGGCTTTCCGAAGCAGTTTGGACAACAGACAATCTTGTCCTTTATTTTCGGGACTGAGAGTACAAGTGCGTAAAAGTAATGGCAAATAAAAAAATAAGAGAGACATTTAGTCTCTCTTATTTTTTGTTAATTAACCACGGACGAATCCGGGCACTGAAACAATATGCCCTTTGTCGTTACGGACACAATCATGGTGGCCCGTGGCTGGGGAAACCACATCCTGCCTCTTGGCAGCTTGAGCCACCAAGGCCGATGTAATAAGCAAAACACCGTCCTGCTGGTCAGGAAGGCCTACAACATCACCGAAGGTGAGTGTTGCCACACCATCACCATCGAATGGTGTGTGTGACGACGAAACACGAGCCACAACCCCAGATGGGGGGAAAACCCGCCCATCGTTGAGGTTGATCGCATGAGGTGTCAAATTGACAAAATTTGCCATCTTTCATTCTCCTTGTTGTTGTTGTTGGTTACACCCATATATCGGCTTTGCTTCTCCCCTTTCCGAAGCAGTTTGGAAAGAGGAGAAACTTGTCTGTATTACGAGGTTGATATGTATAAGTTGATATGCATAAGTTGATATGCATAAGTTGATATGCATAAGTTGATATGCAGAGTTTCATATGCGGATGTTGATATGCATAGTTTCATATTATCATATATCAAGCAAAAACATATGCACTTTCTATAATTTCCAAAGCTTTCTTAAAAGAATCGATCACTGATACTGACATTTCTTTTTCTTCGCAATTATCAATATAAAAAACTATATCATCATCATTATCATTTAATGATGATATTACCTTTTTTATTTTTCCGAGCATATCAACCGAAGCACAGAATAGTTTTTTGCTTTTAGCCATTACACAAAACATGTTGACTCCTTTGTGGTTAAGAAATTGTGTATAAAAGAAATAGAAATAAAAAAACATACATGATGGCATATTGTGATGCCATCATGTATTATAATTTGATATAAATGATTCTTGTAGAATACTCTACTTGCTTGTAGAATACTCTACTTGCTTGTAGAGTATTCCATGTCTTGTAGAATACTCTACTTTAGAATCCTCCCCAAAATTGATTGAGGATTGCCCACACTAAGTCTGCAATACCAAGCAACTCACATAATTGGAAAATCATTTCTCTCTCCTTTTGGTTGTTGTTGCATCCTTATTTGTTAGGCTGCTTCAGCAGCCTCAACAGTCTCTACTGCTTCACTGCCAATGCTGACGATGTTGTCAGCCTTTACAGTGAAACATTCAACAGGATCTGTCCTGTTGGCCTCACTTGGAGTGAGGTAGCTGTTGAAAACAGCTTTGTCAACGGCCTGCCCGTTGACAAGGTACTTAACAGTAACCTTGCCGTTTACGGCAGGGTACAGGCGCAGATAATTTGCGCCATTGTGTTCGATAAGGTACGGGAATCGCACCCAATTCCCCCAAGGCAAGGGCTGAACCTCGCCTCTCTCGTTATTTTCGATGCCTTCCCGCACCGATTTGAGGTTGGCAAAGTTAATGCCAGCCCTGAAAACTCCGGTTGTTTCTTTGCGAAGAATCGTGCCCTTGTGGGCAGAAGAAGGCTTCTTTTCTGTCTGGAAAGAAACCTTGATGAATTGGCCTTTCGTCGCAAAAAATTGAGCAACGCTCATCTTTCATTCTCCTTGGTACTGTTGTCGCCACACCCATATATCGGCTTTGCTTCTCCCCTTTCCGAAAGAGTTTGGAAAGGGGACAAACTTGTCTATAATTGTCAGTATCGCTCGTAGCTGGTGGTGCTATTCAATGATTCACCGTCCCACTTTTCTGCTAGCATTTTTCTCGCACAATATATGCCAATAGCACCCAAAATTATCAAGCTGATCATCTTTCATTCTCCTTGTTGTTGTTGTTGGTTACACCCATATATCGGCTTTGCTTCTCGGCTTTCCGAAGGAGTTTGGACAACAGACTTGCTTGTCTGTAATTGTCGGGACTGAGAGTACAAGTGCGTAAAAGTAATGGCAAATAAAAAAGAGCATGAAGGGTTTAATTACCCTTCATGCTCCACAATATCATCCAAGCTCGTAGACGAGCTTGGATACGCCGAGGAGCCTGTTTACAGGCACCTTGGCTGGCTTCCACGGTGAGGGCTTGGAAGCCATCCCTTCAGGATGGACCTCATAGCTACCCTCACGGTAGCCGAGTCCTTCCATCACCTCACGCAGATCGCTGCGGAAGTGATAAGAAACCTCGACCCCCCTGTTAGGGGTTTCGATTAGAGAAACAAAGGCATACTTCCGTTTCTTCATCTCTCGCACTCCTGAAGAATCATTGTCACCACACCCATATATCGGCTTTGCTTCTCCCCTTTCCGAAGCAGTTTGGAAAGGGGACATTATTGTCTGTATTACGCCCTGTTCAAGTCAGGGTTCTTGCTTAGTATGTCGGCAAGAAGAGACTTTGCAGTTCGTCCCTTATAGCCTAGATTTCTCGCTAGGCCGATGTAATCGGCTCTTGTGAGGCGCATCTGGCCTCCCGAAAGTACATGTATCTGTAGTGCTTTTACAAGCACTACAAGTTGGTAGCGGCGAGTATTTTCTTCGCCCTTGATTACGCATGATTCGCTCATTTCATTCTCCTTGTTGTTGTTGTTGTTGGTTACACCCATATATCGGCTTTGCTTCTCGGCTTTCCGAAGCAGTTTGGAAAGGGGACAATCTTGTCTGTAATTCTGGAGCGAGGCTCAGAGTACAAGTGTGTAAAGGTGAATTTGGAATTACTGATAGTACAAGTGTGTAAAAATTTTTTGTAAACTTGTACTCTGAGCTTCGCTTTTGAAAAAAAAGGAGTAGGATTGTATCCTACTCCTAGAGACTCGTCAATCTATTTCAATGTCATCCTTGATTTCACACAAGGTGTCATCCTCGTCTATAGACGGATTTTCCTCCTTGCGAAGGAGGAAATACGCATTAAATATCGCCTCCTTGCGAGCGGAAAAGAGGCGGTGATCCTCCTCAAGCTTATGCAGCTTGGCACGGAGTTCCCCTATGGCGTACTCCGTGCCGGAAAGACGGAGTTCCGTCTGACCCCAGATGGATCTCAGGGTAATCTTGTCCCTTTGGGCGATGCCCTCAAGGGAATTCTCGACCCAAGCGATACCCTGAACCGAGTAATTATTAGCGGCCATGAGTGATGCCTCCGTGCCCCGTGCGTGTGAGGGGCGACCATTGGTTTCGTTACACCCATATATCGGCTTTGCTTCTCGGCTTTCCGAAGCAGTTTGGACAACAGACTTGCTTGTCTGTAATTGGCCTCTTCGAGGCGACAGCGAAGCTCAGAGTACAAGTATGTAAAGAGTTTTTACACACTTGTACTCTCATATTAAATACATAAAAAAATTCAGATGGGAGCATGTGTCGCTCCCATCTGAATTGGCTTATTTGTTGAGGTGAGCGAAGGCCTCTTCATCTTCTAGGATCATGTCTGTTTCTAGATTGATGTAGGCATGTTTGCCAAGGCGAGGGTTGAAGCAGTAGAGTAGAGTTGCTCCGCTCCTTGAACGGAACGGAACTTCTGTTCCTCCGCATGCAGGAACCCAAGCGTCAAGACGGTTGTAAACCGCCTTGTTGAATTCCTCGACTTGCTTCTGGACTTCCTCTTTTGACTTTGTAAGACTAGCCATTTGAAAACGCTCCTGAAAAGAATCATTGTCGCCACATCATAATATCGGCTTTGCTTCTCCCCTTTCCGAAGCAGTTTGGAAAGAGGACATTCTTGTCTATAATTGTAGGAATTAAGAAGCAGACATTAGCCAACGGCTATATGTTTCCTTGATGATTTTGGATGAGCAAAATAGTATTTCATCTTCTTGTGGTTTGCTTACTGGCAATTGATTTTGGCCGATTACGATGTTTATTTTGAGCATACCATCCAATGCATCGGAATCAAAAATGTTGCCATCCATGATAGGAACTCCATTTTAATTGTGGTTTGTGACAATATGGGCATAAAAAAAAGAAGGGTCATCCATTTATTGTGGATGACCCTTCTTTTATATAAGTATAATTCTATATCGTGCAATACCATATATGCTTGTAGAGTATTCTATGTGCTTGTAGAGTATTCTATGTGCTTGTAGAATACTCTATTTGCTTGTTGAATACTCTATATCATTATTTGTATTCTGATCACATATTATACTTTTACTGTTTTGACTTCTGTTACTGTTGCTTTGACCTTGGTTTTGCCAGTTCGTGTTTTCTTTGGAAGGTTTCCAAGCACATCTTGGACACGCTCCATGGCATCATCGTAGTCTTTCAAGAAATGGCCAAGGTGAGTCGATCCAGACTCATTGAGTCTGATGGCATCACTCATGGCTTTAGTGATAAGATCAATTGTGCATTCACGAATAGCACCTAGTCTTTCTAGGAGACAGGCCATTAGGAGCTTCTGAGGAACTTGCACTGTTGGAGTGTAAAGTTCCTCATTATCTTTTGTGATGTTACCCTTAATGTGAAGGGTGACGACCTCATCAACCTGATATTGACCGGGTTTGAGTTCAGGTGATTTCAGGCTTTTAAGAAGGGCCACAATAATCGCATCATTCATATTATGAACTCCGTATATCAACCTATAGAGTATTATACACCGTGTAGAATACTCTATGTCTTGTAGAATACTCTATGTCTTGTAGAGTATTCTATGTCTTGTAGAATACTCTACTTGCTTGTAGAGTATTCGATGTCTTGTAGAGTATTCGATGTTCATTTGGAAGCAGGTTGTTCTGCTGCCACAAATTCAGAATCATCCCAATCTTTTGGCCAATTGTTTTCTACCCTGTTAAGGTATTCAATGTGATCATCATCTGCATCATTGAAAATAAACCGGATGCTGTAGTAGTTTCCAAAATCATGAGGGTTGCTATGAACCTTCAGGAGACTACCAGCAGGTGGAACCCCGAACTTTCGGCAGAGAATCTTTATTGTTTCCCTTGCCTCCTCTCTTGCCTTGATAGGATCGTAATTCGATCCCAACATCTGTCCTTCTACTTCATACGGTGTTGTGTCCCAATCGTAAAAATCACGCATCATATTTCTCCTTTTGATTGTTGGTTGTTGAGGTTGAAAACTAATTGTTGATCGACTCTGGGAAGTATTCCCAGATTTCTAATTCTGTGAATCCCACAGACAGGGTTTGACCTGTGCTGCGGAAATTGTTTGGCAATTGAGCCAGAATTTGAGGAACCCATTCCTCATTTTCCCCATATGTTTTTACGAGGATGTATCCCTTCTTGATTGTTTCCTCGATGTTAGCCGTTATTTTACCAAACAGGGAATTATCCTCTTGGTTGTAAGCAACCAAAGCAATATTCCCATTATTGTTGTAACGGGATTCCTTTATCGTTACTTTGTAGCTTTCGCCAAAAACCGTGATGTTAGCATTCATCTTTCGTCTCCTCGTTGTTGGTTATTGGTTACACCCATATATCGGCTTTGCTTCTCGGCTTTCCGAAGCAGTTTGGAAAGGCGACATTGTTGTCTGTAATTCTGAAGCGAGGCTCAGAGTACAAGTGTGTAAAAGGAATGACAAATAAAAAAAGAGCCAGAAGGCTCTTTTTTATTTTGGTTAAAGCTCAATCTGTGTCTTATCATGAAGATAAATCGATGGTGCCTCACTAGGAATTAGCAAAAACAACTTAACATCCATCTCCTGTGGGATCAGAGGCTTTAATTTCAGATATGCATATCTGATATCACTTTCCATTGAGGCATAGCATACTTCTATACCATTCACTTCAATGCTATAATGATTGCTATCACGGTATATGTGATGAAGATCCAATGAAATTGCTGCATCGATGATGGTGTTGATGGTGGTGTTGGTGTTGGTGTTGGTGTTGGTGTTGGTGTTGGTGTTGCTCATCTTTCATTCTCCTTGTTGTTGTTGTTGGTTACACCCATATATCGGCTTTGCTTCTCGGCTTTCCGAAGCAGTTTGGAAAGGCGACATTGTTGTCTGTAATTCTGAAGCGAGGCTCAGAGTACAAGTGTGTAAGATCCTTTTACGCACTTGTACTATTTGTTGTGGGCAATAAAAAAATAGTATCAGGATTTGTTTTATCCTGATACTATTGGTAACAATTTATCAATTATGATGAACAATTTTGTAATTTAAGATTAAAAAAAAGAACCTTGATTCTAACCTTTTGTGGTTAGAATCAGGGTTATTATATCAATCTGCCATATCATATCGCCATTTTATCTTATCCTCATTCCAGTCTAATACTTCATCTGGTTCTATTGCCATTTCGATATCATCATACTTGACATTAAGTTCTTCACTCATGTGGCAATACTCCTTATTGTTTAATGGATTGGTTAATGAATCATTGGCATGCATTACAGATTCCTGCATCAATCAGTATTTGCGCCGTTCTTCCAAAGATTCCTTGAAGCTTCCATGCAAGACCTGTATCAATCAACTTTTGCCATGCTTCGATAACTACATGTTATTCTTCTTCCTGAACTCCTTCTGCAATCATCACTGCATCAAATTCACTCATGACGGAATCCTTTCTTCGTCATATTGTGACGATTTTATAAACATAATTAGTAGTCATCTGGTTCAATTGTTTCGCCAAGATCGATTAGTTCTTGGTATCTATTTTTTCCTGATTCTATCCATCAACAATAGCATCTTGTATATCCCAGATGATTTAGTAGTCATCTGGTTCTGGTTCAATTGTTTCGCCAAGATCGATTAGTTCTTGGTATCCATTTCCTCCTGATTCGCTCCATCCACAATAACATCTTGCATATCCAAGATGATTATTGCAATTGTTACAAATTTTTGCTCCACAATATTGTGTGAAGACAAATCTTCCTCCACAAGAGCAATTTTCTTGTTTGTTCAATTGAATTCTCCTTGTTGATTTCAATCAATAGAAGACCAGTTGTTGATATCAACGATCTTTTCATTAGGAGAAGACCTTGCTGTATCAACAGTAGCATTGAAGGCTACGACATTGTCGAATGCTCCATTAGGTCCAAAAGTGTCATGCAGTGCTTGAAGGAATTGGAATGGAACGAGTATGATGTCTACTGATTTGGCAATTTCATTTAGGCAATCATATTGTTCTGAAGATACGACGAAAAATGTTTTTGTAACATTCATTCCTTTTATTTGCCTAGCAACACTGAAATTTTTCTTCAGAGTGAATTTGTTGCAAAAATCTTTATCTTGAGGAGGAGACTCTGTTCCGTCTGAAAACTTAAAACTGTGAGGTGATAGAGTGACTAATCTAGCACCATTAGCAAGAACATGAGTGTTGTATTGCATATCAATCTCCTTTTAATGGCTTGTGGAATACTCTACGAGGCTTGTGGAATACTCTACGAGGCTTGTGGAATACTCTACGAGATGTAGAGTATTCCACGGTTTGTTTTATAAAACTGGGCATAGCAATTAATTATCATCAATAAGATCGATTCCAAGGCAACCACCATCACCAGTTGTATAACCAATCCGATACAACTTGCTTCCAATTGTGGTTCTGAAATTTATCCTATAGTTCAATGTTGCTGGTTCACCATTAACAGAATCAGGCAGATCATCAGGGATATATTCCCTGATAGCATTGATGAATTGATCTCGATCTTTTTCATCAAGATCAATTAGATTGTAGGCTTCATCTCCTTGCAAGAAGACGATTGGATAGTGCTTCACTAAATTCTCCTTATGGTTGGCCATTGCAATCAAGTGCTGCTTTTTCCAAATCTGTTTTATAGATTGGACTATCTATTTGAAAGAAGATAGCTTCGTCTCTTTTGATCTCTGCATATGCTTCCTTGCATTGATTGCAGAGATTGATATCATGATCATGATCTTTGTTGCAGAAGAAAAGTTTGCAAAACTTTTTCATATTTTCTCCTTAGTAACCAAGTGCCTTGGCCCACCTGTTAATGCCTTGCCATTCCTTGCGAGGCATTGCATCGATGATTTTATTTACGATCAGATCAAGTTCTTTTGCAAGAACTTGACCATCTTGATATGTGCCGGGAAGATCAACGAATGCCAATACAGGCAGACATTGGTGTTGTGGAGTAGGGCTAACATGAAAAGCAACCATTCGCCAAAGATAAGCAACCTTACCAGTCTTATCAGTTGGTCGTCGCAACTTCCTGCCTTTCTCTTCAAAAATGGAATATTCGATCTTAGGTTTTCCAGCCCTAAGCCTACCCTTATTCTTGCCTTGATTGGCAATAATTCCAGAAGCGATTTCACGCTCTTCAACGCTCAGGTGATCGATAGGAATGATTGGCATAGTCATTGTCTTTCTCCTTGTGGTTATCGTTACACCATAATATCGGCTTTGCTTCTCCGCTTTCCGAAGCAGTTTAGACAAAAGACAATCTTGTCTGTAATTGATTTGGCTTGAGAGTACAAGTGTGTAAAAAAATGGAAACCAAAAAAAAAAGAGGCAAGCATTTTACTGCTTGCCTCTTATATCAACTTTTATTCTTCTACAATATCAACTTTGGCAATTTCATCAAAGTAATCTTGAGCATTGTCGCCATACCAGTTGTTCACTTCCTGATTCAAGTAGAAGTATATGGCAGACAATCCATTATTTTCCATGGGGTTATTACCCACTCCTGAATCTTCGTATGATCTGATCAAATCTTTCTTGTGAAGATACCATATATCTTCAATATTTTTATCATATACAGGGATTAGTCCATCAATAAGTTCATGTACTGAACCAGAGTAGTCCAGATCGCTTATATCTGGAAGGCTATCTGATTTGTTTTCCTCGACATAATCTTTGAGAATTTCTTTTACTCCATCAATCGCATCATTGACTAGATCAGGAAGCTGGTCTTCAATATCAATCGTAATCTTAGCCATTGTCTTTCTCCTTGTTAGAACTGTTACTGTTAGAACTGTTACTCATCAACACTCAGGATTTCAATTCTCCAATGAGTGTTACACTCAAGTGTCACTTTGATTTGACACTTATTCCTGAATAATTCTGCCGAAACCTGAGCCATCATCTCAATGTCACACTTTGGAATAAAAATCATTGTCTTTCTCCTTGCCGATTGGTTACACCCATATATCGGCTTTACTTCTCCCCTTTCCGAAGCAGTTTGGAAAGGGGACTTGCTTGTCCAGATTAAGAAGGACGATAAACTCCTCTACCATTTGTGTATAGGACTTGATATCTTTCGTTATCTACATCTTTGCCATTTTCAACCCAATTTGGTTGTACTCTTGGGTTGTATATGATAGCAGATGATGATAGTTCTTCTTTTACAGTTTGGATTTCCAGATCTTGGCATTCTATCCAAGCGCATACTGTTTTGTTTGCGCCTTGATTGATTTGAATTGATATCTTCTTACTGTTCCTCAGCTTGCATTCTTTCATGACGATTCGTGTTGATTCAGGATCATAGTAATTGACCTCTGAACCAACTTTGACTTGCCATTTCCTGTAGTTTTCGCCATTGGCGAGATGGAATCGAACTTTGATTTTCATTTTCATTGCAAGTTCCTTTCGCAATTAGATGCCCACATGACCGTCTTTAACTCCTTGCCAGTAGTCTTCGACTACTTTTTCAAGATCAAGGTCTTTATAAACACTGTCGTATGGGAAAAGTTCAATCACTTCCTTAGTTTCAATATCATCTGGTTTATATTCAATCACTTTGTCTTTGTCTTCATCGTAAAAACCGATTTTCTCCAACCAGATGTCACATTTGTGAATCTCGACATCATTCCATTTGTCAACAGTAAACTCGTAACCAAAGGTCACATCAAAAAGTTTCCCTTTGTATTTCAATTCTTCGCAGCGAATAGTTGCCATTGTCTTTCTCCTTGTGGTTATCGTTACACCATAATATCGGCTTTGCTTCTTCGCTTTCCGAAGCAGTTTGGTCAATAGACTTGCTTGTCCAGAATTGCTTTGTTGATGGTAAGTCTGGAGTACAAGTGTGTAAGATGTAAACTGAAAGTACAAGTTTGTAAAAGCAAAAAAATCATTTCATATATACTTGTACTCTAACTGGTGGTTTTATGTATAGTGCTGTTAATCTGGATAAAGAAAGCAGGATGCGTTTGTTGGGAATTTTCAGTAAATTGCCTTCTGAATGGGAGTTGATTTGTCATCATATGACCATTGATCTTGGTAAACCAAGCCCTGATATTGAAGCAAGAATTGGTGAAGAAGTTCATCTTATAGCTGATAAAATTGCTCAAGATGATAAGAACATTGCAATAGAAGTTAAGACTGATGTGCCAAGCAGAAATAAAATTAAACACATCACAATAGCTGTCAATAGATCTGCTGGTGGTAAACCAGCATTATCTAATATGCTTACAGATTGGAAAGAAATGCCAACAATTTATCTGTCAGGAATAATTGAAATCAATAAATAATCACAACACATAATTTTCAGTAAGGGATAGTTCAGATTTTCAGTGCAGAACTTATAATTTCATTGCAGCACTTATATTCATCCATAAAAAATCATCATAAAATAAAATCTTTATATTTCATTTTCATAATTTGTCATTCTTGGATTTGCATAAATGAAAATGTGATTCATCACAGTTTTCTAATATGATAAAATTTTGGCCAAAAAAAAAGGCCCCCCTGCTTTGAGGCAGGGGGGTGTAGTGATAATCAGTAGGACTCTTCTGTGGAGTTGCGGCCAACACGGCCAGCACATTCAGGCCCAAGTCCAGTTTCGATTGACTCAGGTACTGTTAGTTTGCGGCCACATCGGCCACACTTCCCTTCATGATGGACTGCAAATCCCTTCTCAATCAGTGGTTCTGGGTTGTTTTCCCAGATCAACTGCAATGCACGATTGAGAAGTCGAACTGGGAGGCTTTCGCCATTCATGCACGACTTTGCTGTCGTGCGAACTGAACCATTATCTGGGTTAAGCATTCCCAGATAGGTGTAGTTAGCGTAATTATCTGGTCCAGTTAGCAAAGACACAAAATATGTGTCTTTGAATCCGTTTGTCCCTTCCTTGAACCGCACCTTGAATGTATAATGAGGCTTAAGTGCCTCTTCTACTGCGTAATGCTCAGGAAGAGCTAATGTGAAGGTAGCGTTTCCTGCCACAACAAAGTCCTTGGAAACGATCTTGCTCATCGACTTCTCCATTCTTTTTGGTTATCGTTGCTGGTTACACCACAATATCGGCTTTGCTTCTCCGCTTTCCGAAGCAGTTTTTATAATCGAGATAATATGATTGTTTTATAAATTGTGATATCAATTTATAAGCACATAGAATACTCTACGAGCTTGTAGAATACTCTACGAGCTTGTAGAATACTCTACGAGGCACATAGAATACTCTACGAGCTTTTGATATACTATGAATCATATTTTTCAGGAAAGTTATAAAAAAGTTTGACTAGATAATCTGAGTGTTCTTTTGATTCTTTGTTAAATGTAAATCTTATTGTAAGACATATTAAAATATGTGGTTCCAATGTCTCATCGATACGAAGGGTCTCATCGATACGAAGGAGCGATCCTTCTGGAGGTTGACCGGAGACTCTCAGGATTTGATCGAGTGTGCGTCTTGCATCTGCCATGGCAGCATTCAGGTCATAATTTGGACCAAATTTATCATGTATAGGTTCTTTTCTTGGTGTTATATCGAAGTCATACGATTCAACCAGATGGAATGGTGTCCAGATCATCTTAATTACTCCTTCCTTTATGATTTTCTTATAGATGCCACTGCTTTATATCCAGAATCATTAAGAGAATCTTCTTCGTTATCCCAGATTAATGTTCTATCTCCTCCATCAGATAGGTCACCATCATGACCTATTTCTACATCATTGCCATAAAGTTTACGAACAGCTTCGATTACTGAATCGTAATCTGCATAAATTGAAGAGCTATCACCATTAGAGAAATCAATCTTGTACATTATTGTTCCTTTCTGTTCTATTACACCACTCAGGTACTGATCTTAGTGTCCACTTATGTAAGTGGTTTTTGGCTTTCACATAATAGTCACGATATGCCTTGACAGGATTATCGTTCTTAAATTCATCTGGCATTGCTTGTGCAAATGGTGTCATTCCACAATTGGGGAAAATATCAATAAATCTCATGCAATAATTAATTACTTCTTCACACTTATGAACCTTCTTATATCGGAAAGTATATTCCTTGCAAAGTTCTATTCCCAAATCACATAACCATTTGAAATTGGATCTTGATTGGCCAGCCCAAATTGTACATGGATGTTTAGCATGAACTGGAAGGTATGGATTTTCTATTTTTAATTGGCTTAAATTAGTGCAAAGCATTTGAGCCGATTCAAGTGGCATCTTGACAACATGACGATCTACATGCCACTTTGCTGCTTGATTAACATCATGAGAAAGAACAAATATGTTCATGATGTTCCTTTAGTCATAACTTTCAGGATGAGGAGGGTTTGGTGGGCCTTTATAGTTTGGGTTTGCAACCCATGTGTCATAATTTGTGAGCAACCAAGGTGACTCATCACCTTTATCAACTGCATCAACAATTGCTTGGTGAACTGCGTGTTGGTATGGACTGTCATACCAGAAATCTTTGTGTTCCCTTTCACTATCAAACATATTACTTCTCCTTGTTATTCACTTTCCAATGAAGTATAGATCACACTAACTATTGCACTTCCAAGCATAGCAAGTGGTATTGCGTATATTGCTGAACGGAAGTACATAAATCCAAAGTATCCGAGTCCAAAGAAACCCAATAACTTGGCGAATTCTAAAGGGTAATTGGCCTTCATGTTATTCTCCATTGTAAATAATATCAACATTCTATTGTGAAGTTCCCAGTTGATATCATCTTGTTCATCATTTTTAACAATTCGTCATAGTATTGATCGTTAATGTCCAAATCTTCAAGTATTGATTCCAAAGCTTTTTTATGTTTCTTTAGATGTTCCAGTATTTCAGTTATATGGATGAAATCGGAATTATTGAAACAAGAAGGCGTATTGCTTGTCATTGTCAGACTCCATTAATTAGGTGTTGATGACTTTTTAGCCCCGCAGATTTGCAGGCTAGTTCCAGTCTGTACAGAGATAGGTGTTCCCCACTCATCGATTCTTGCCTTCAATTGCATCACTTTGTCTCTTGCTGTTTCATCAGCAGAGATTGTAAAGGTTTCATTGTTCGCAAAAAGGAATGTGATGTTGACTGTGACCTGTGCTGCCAACTTTTTCATGTTTGACTCCTGTTGTTTGAGACATATTTATATCGGCTTTACTTCTCGCAAAACCGAAGGAGTTTTGTAAAGGAAATGATTGAGCCTTGTAGAATACTCTACAAGGCTCAAAATTGTCACCAGTTCCAGCAAATTTCCCATCCTAAATTTGGAGGGCCGTTATAAGGTGGGTTCTCAGTCATGATTAACTTGAGATTAGTCTTTACAACCTTAGCCCTCAAAACTGGATTACCATCTTTGGGGATTATGATCTTTGGTTCTTGCCATTCTGGGAGATCAGGAGGCAATGGTGGATAAATGTGAATTGGTCTTACTTCGATGACCTTGACTCTTCCTGTTGGCATTGCAGGAGCAGGAACAGTATTTAATGGTATTGGTGGACCTGCTGGTGGTAAGTCTCTATCCTGATATAATTCAGGAGGAGGTAGTGTTTCAACTATCCTTCTTGGGCCGGGATAGATGATTGTGCAGTTTGGTGGTAAATCATTATTTTTGTTTAAGCAAGAACAACCTGCTACTAGAACAACCAAAAGCATCATGCTTCTCATGGTAATTCTCCTATTGTTGGCCCTTGGCCATTTCACTTATTGCATATAGAACAAGTGATTCAAAAACCTTATGCAAAGCCTTTGTGGCCATCGAAAGAAATCTGACCATAAAAAAAACTCCCTTTGTCAGAGGCAATCATTGCCAATGACAAAGGGAAAATACACTAATTTTCTTACATAATAAAAGCCAATTTCTTAGTTGTCCTTCACCTCTACTTCATCGGTAGCAAATTTAACATTCTGGCAAGATGTTTCAAATGGGGTAAATGAGTCGTCATCTGAGACGAATCGAAACATTTCAATCCATCCTGTTTCATTACTTTTAACTACAAATGATTTAACGAATGCTTTGAACTTTTTTCCTTTTTCAAAGCTATCATTTTCACTTTTGAATGGCTTTCTTACAACGAAATCATATACTCTAGGCAGTTTGGCTTTCATTGATCTTGCTCCTTATATTCTTGTTCTGGTAATGAACCTGTTCTGATAATTGTCTGGCAATAATCGTGGATGAAATTGTTGTGTAATCTTTCATCACGATGTTCATCTTGCGGATCTAGCATGATCTCTTTATAGAACATGACGACACGCAACCATCCAGCCATCTTGCGTTCATCCCTTTCAGCATTGGGATTTGAAGATGGTATTCTCCTGTTCTTTTCGATCCACTTTGTTACTACATTGTGCATTCCAACTATTCTTTTGATAGTCAGATCAGGATCTTCGTTGACATACTCCATTTCGTCATCGAAGATAAAGGGAACTCCATAAGAATCGGCTATCTGCTGGTCACTCTGGTACTTAGGTTTCATCAGATTCTCCTAAACTGAGACAGATAGGTTAGCCTGAAAAAATTCCTTAGGGATGTATGCCACAATCTTCTTTCTTCCGTCAGCAGGATCGTCCTGCAACTTCATTTGCAGTTCACATCTATCAGATTCATAGAAAAGAGTCTTTGTTCTTCCATTCGACTTTGACCAACCATTACATCTTGCTTCGTCGAGCATTTCATTGATCACATCAATTGCTTTTTGCTTCTCAACAATAATGATCTTATTTTCAATCAGGACTGCATATTCTTTTGCCAATCCAATCATGTCTCTTCCCATTTTGTTCTTGTCACTCTTGAATTCAACGAATGTATCAAAGACTTCAAACAAAAGATCACTTCCAGATTCACGATACTTGATTTGTATTCCAACACGCTTTCCTTGCTTGTTTACATACCAAGCATCAACTTTTTGTAATATGTCTTCGCTGTTTGTTGGTTGAGATAGTTTCATTCCTATCTCGTTGAGTTTCGCAATAATTGCTGACTCAACTTTCTTTCCAGCTTCGACTCTTTCACGGGTTTGCTTAGTTGCGATGCTGTTATTCATTGTGTCCTCCTGACAGATTATCGGCTTTACTTCTTCCTTTTCCGAAGAAGTTTTCAATGGGCATAAAAAAAGACAGGTGCAGTTTTGTGCTGCACCTGTCTTTTGTATTACTTAATCTTTTGGATTTCTTTTGGCCTTACTATTTGGCCTTCTTTATCAACTTCAACAAAGTAGCTGTTAGAAATAAAGAGCCTTTTGATAAGAGTTGGGATATCTGTCTTGACTAATGAGTAGACATTGATGCGCCATCTGTTGTCATAGACATTGAATCCACGACTGTGGCTATAGTTATCTGGTATGCCAATCTTGTCATGAAGGTTTTTCATGACAATTTCAGATGATATTTCCTTAACTTGTTTCTGTTCTTTCTTAGTAGCAGTAGCAGTCATATTGCCCCCTTTTTAACTGAACATGACCTCGTTGGGATTTGAACCCAAGACCCACGCATTAAAAGTGCGTTGCTCTACTGGACTGAGCTACGAGGTCTTTGATTCACTACCTTATCGGCTTTGCTTCTAGGAAATCCGAAGCAGTTTAAGCCCTTCCTTCATTGATAGCTTTTCTATGGAGGAATTCAGACCATGATCCCATGAAGCTCTTGGGATATTCTACGCTTTCAAATGTGAATGTCCTCTTGTTTTTCCACAACATTGTATGAAACATTCCAGCCTTGCCGGGGTGAATGTCACCAACTTCTATCATGTTACCATGTCCCGGCCAAACCTTCTTACCATTCTCATCAATATCTACTGTTCCAATCAAATATGCCTTTTCTTCTCCATAAGGCTTGAAAACAATTGATTCCTGATCATACTTGTTTCCCAATTTCATCATATTTTGCTTAAACTCTTCATTCCATTTAGAATTCACTTCATCATTGTGCCTAGATTCATCTTCTGGAGTTGTCTCCGTATTCACCTTCATAGGCTTAGATGCAATAAACAAAACATCTTCTTGGACAGGATTCTTCTCTCCTTCTGTTCCATATCCTTCTACATAACGACCCTTCATCTTCACAAAACCAAATCCACCACCTCTAACATCTGATATAAGATTCTCTGTTCTTATCTTATTCTCTTCCTTGCCGTATATTCCTCTTGATGCTGATACAATGGAAAAAGAATTGTTTTCAAAGTGGCCTAATACACGAGTAAGACTTTTAGATGCAGCTTCGTTCAACATGATTAATCTCCTTCATTTTTATTTGAACCTATATTCTTTACATATTCAAGCCATACCCAAAATAATTCTTCTTTATTTTCCGAAAATAAAGTAGTTTTCGTCATTTTAATTTGGGAATGGCTATCCATAATTTTAACTCTTTCTGAAAACAACTGTCTTAAAACATTCTCTCCAAAATCAGTCATCTTGTGTCTGATCTTCGCTTTCATCATCTTCATATGTCGATCCTTCTGGCTCATCATCTCGATAAAGCATGAGAAGATCACGCTCCAAGTCAACCTCAAAGTAGTCCCCAAATCTATCAGAATCAACATATTCTCTCATGACTGGGGAAAATTCTTGCTTATAAAGAAAATCATCAGTGTGGAACTTGATGTAATGATCTCTGAACTTCTCAAGAACATTAGTTTCTTCTTCACCGATCAAATCCTTGAAAATTTCCCAACTGTGTGACCTGAATGTTTTGTATTCAGGATTATTGAGAATTAAGTTTCTTACTGCTCCATTTCGGCAGTTAAAACATTCAATATCATCATCAGTAAATCCTTTGTAATTACAGTTCCTACAACCCTTAGTAACTCCTCTCTCAAGAATGCTTAGTGTCAAATGATCAAAAGGATTTGTTGGGCAAAATCCATATTGATAACACCAAAAAACTTTCTTATCCTTGCTCTCAAATGAGTGTTCGTAAACATTGGTTCCCTTGAGAGGAACATTTATAATCCTTGAGCCAATTGATTTTATTCCACTCTTCTGGCAAATCCTGTTCACATAAGCTGCCAATGTGTATTCAAACAATGTCCTCTGATAGTGTCCACCAAAGTGGATGTCAGTTCCTGTATGTGTGAACATTCCTGCAATCAATGCATCGTGAGGAGGTTTGTTTTTATTGATTATCACTTCACTCATTTCGGTTACAGCGGCCCTTCCCCAATTCGATTCGATATTGAACATTTCCTTGACTCCTATTGTGTTCTAGCATCATCATAATATCTCAATTTGAATTGATCATAAAATGACAAATTGCTGGACTTGGAAACGAAAAAAGGCCCCCTCCTTGCTTTTGTGCAAGGAGGGGGCCTTATTGATCATAAAATGACAAATTGCTGGACTTGGAAACGAAAAAAGGCCCCCTCCTTGCTTTTGTGCAAGGAGGGGGCCTTGTAGAATACTCTACTCAAGATTATGAGAAGAACTTTTTGAAGTCTGGCAGGTCATGCCCTTTAGGACAATAACATCTTGCCCCAAAAAACCTGCCAGACTTGTATCGAGAAATAAAAAATCAACCATCTGAAAAAAATCCAGATGGTTGAAAGAAGGCACTAGCAGATTACTGTCAATCGCCTAACCAGTTGACGACCTTTCACCTGCCGTTTATTCGCCATGCCCAGTTGCCTTGCGAGTACCCCATTGCAGACCGTCTGGAAACGATCTGGGCAACCAATAAGAGAAAATTCAAGGTTCTTGAATTTTCTCTCACACATAGAACATGGTTTCACCCTCTGTACGAGTGGGTGGGAGGAGGGTGGTTTTGCCCCCCACCCGCTGGCAGAATTAACCCTTCTTGCCAGCTTGCTTGATGAACTCAAGTGTTGAGTTCTCAGTAATGAGAAAGCTATCTCCAACCTTAACACCATTCACAAAGGCCACAGCATCTGCTGGGATATTGTGAGTCTGGGAGAATGTGTTGCGTACAGCAGCAACAGTGTGGTTGGCCAAGGGATACATCCCATCTGCCGTACCATGGATGACTTTTACAAGACTTTGAGCCAATTGGCCCAAAGATTCATTAGTCTGAACGCTGTTAGAAAAACCAGTAGTATTGCTCATGGTAACCCCCATTAATCAGGAAACAAACCGATCACGAACAACACCTGACATGACCACCATGTCAAGTAAAACCTCTCCATACTTCTCAGGACTCTTCAAAACCTTACTTCTAAATACCTCACTATCGGTGAGATTGTAAAATGCTGAAAGCATATTCGCTGCAATCAGATTGTTCACAATCACCAACTGAGGAGTTTGTTCAGCCTGACGACTACAAGAACCCGGCTGATTCAACTGACTAGGATGCAAGTCGTCAGGACTTGCAATCTCTGGATGATATTGTGATGCAAGGGGAGGAGTCAAATCTTTTCCATCACGACGAATGTGAATTAACACATTGCCATCATGAAGATCGTTACCACCACTTATCACCGTGATATTGTTTAACTCGATAGCTCTGTCACTCACAATCTTACGACTGTTGTGATTGTCAACAGCCAAAATCACAATGTCGTTCTCACGAATGTGAGGAACAATATTGTCTTCGCTAAGGAAAACAGGATGATCGACAATCCTGATCCTTCCAAACTTTTGTCTCAACTGATTGGCAGTGACTGTTGCCTTGGGGCCAATCTCGTTAAAGTCTTGCCTCTCGGCATTCCTTGCCTCGAACTCGTCTCCATCTATTAGATGGACCTCGGCAACAGGAAATTTCTTGGCCTCGTAATTAATGAAACGACAAAGGACAGGAAGAAGACACAATCCAATTCCTCCTGTCCCTACAACCTTAACCTTTTGCATCATCAACCCCCCTTAAAACTTTCACTCACAACATAATATCGGCTTTGCTTCTCCCCTTTCCGAAGCAGTTTTAACAGAACTTATAAAAGATGGGTTGATATCAAGATATATCAATCACCATCCCATTCACGAATTCCGTAGTAATTTTCTTCTGACCTGTAGATTGAGTCTCTACCTCGGCTACGGTTGTGTTGATTAAGTTTCCACATATCATACCATTCTTCGTCATCACTATCCTTCTTGGACTTGATATCTTGATAAGTCCAAGAAGAGCTAGGAGCAGAATCAGTGATTGGTGAGACGAACTTGGTTACTTTTTCCATCCAAGCTGGAAGGACATTTGCCAAGAATTCATCATGATCAGACTTTTCTTGTTCATTGAGTTCATCGAGTCTGAACCAATACTCAGTTCTTTTGGTTGTACGCTCGTAGACAGACCCACGATGACTATATTCTTCTTTTTCCGTAACTTCCTCTTCCGAATCAGCAACAAGTCCATCTGCGACATCTGTTGGATTCATTTTCGTTCTATTGTTGTTAAAGCAAATGCTGCTTGCGATACTAAACTTGTCGGAATTAACATGGCCAAATGTCAGGTGAATACCATCAAAGCTGGCCTCGTCTGCCTCGTCAGTTCCACTGTGGAATGCACTAAAATCACAATGAGAGTGAATAGTTCCAACCATCTGCCATCCAGCACCTTCGCTGCCGATATAATCACGCTCCTCAAAAGAAACAGTATCTGTTCTGTCGTAATCAACTGAACAATAGCTCACTGTTTGCTTTGGGCACCAAAGCTTATAGTCATTCAACTTCTTTGAATAAAGAAGAGTCAAATAAGACTCGCTTCTGTGATTGGAAAAGACAGTTCTGAAGAATGTCTTTGCCTGATACATGATCTTGACAGGGATGTTTGGCAAAGTGAACTTTGTATTCAGCTTTGCATTGTCAAGAAAAGGAATGGAGCCAACCTTGACAAGAGATGAACCATGTAGCCTCTCCACTCGGAGATAAATGCCGTCTTTGGCAACAACATAATATGTTCCATTTTCAGGAGGAGTAAAACCATTAGAAGCTAAATAAACTGGAAATGTAACAATCGACATACTTGATTCTCCTTAATTGTTGATGATTAAGAAACTTTCCTTGGCCTTCCACGCTTTTTCAGAGTCTCACCATTAGGACCAACAAGACAACCACTGCTTGCTACCAAGTCGATGCTTTTCTCAATATCTGGAGGAAGAGATTCCTTCTTTGGCCTTCCACGGCGAGGCTTAGAAAGAACAGCACCTTGTTCATCAAAATTCTGTTGCAACTTGGCCTTAATGGATTCAACACTTTTCAACTCATCTTGCAAATAGTTGTAAATGTTGAAAAGCTCAAGCTGAACAAGGTTTCTTAGATTGTCCCAAGACTCTTTCTGAGAATTAAAATTGCTGATCTGGTATCCCAAATTCCTTTCCCTAACGGAAATATCTCTCTCCAAATTACTAAGCCTGCTCTCGTCTTCAAAGACCTTATACTTATGCTCGGAATGAGCAACATTCCAAAGGTTGGAATAGGCTTGATTGACCATATAATTCAAATTATTTGTCAGTACTGTTAAATGAGCCGAATTTCTATTCTCTTCTGCAACATCAACACTATTCAGATTGCTGATAACACTTGAGACATAATTTTCAGTCTCGCTATGAATTACGCCTGTAATGTTGTTGAGCAGAACAGCACGATTATTGCGACTACTATAGTCACTTGAAATAAACTGACTAACAGGACCATAAGATTCATAAAGGCAACTATTGGAAAGCACAAAAAGAGGATCTGCTGCACTTTTCTTGTGCCATGCTGCCATGCAACCATGAATGTTGACATTGCTGCCATTATCACCGTTTTTACGGTATTCTTGTGAGAAGTTTCTATCCAACCATATCCTGAAATACTCGGATAAGTCAATGTTGAACTCACTCTGCCAGAAAAGGTTGATTATTTCATTGCACTTCGTCGAAATATCAACTTCCAGATTATAAGAACTACTTGCGTGATTCAGAATATCACCAAGACACAAACTGTTTCCCATGTTGGGCAACTGCAAACGCTCAACATTGGAATCGAGAGAAGAAATTGGTTTCTTCGACCCAGAAATTCTCACCTGAGTCAACCTCAAGGTGTTGTTATTGTTCCCCGAAAAAACAATGTAGAATTGCACGAAAGGCAATGCCACATTGTAGTTTTGACCAAGAAAATTAATCACACGAACAGTTGGCTTCTGCTCAATGACAATGTTAACATCTCTACCTTCACGATGGACAAACCTTGTCCCTTCTGGGAAAACAATTAATTGATTAGATTGATTGTTGACCCAAGAATTACAATAGCCCTCAAGCTGAGATGTAATCTTTTCTTTAAGGTTCGCAACATCCTTATCACAAGAATCATTGATTACTGAACCAAAATTATTCTTGAGCCTCGACAAAACAATGCTTGTGCCATTTCTCATGGCATCTGCTGCTTCTCGGAATTGACTGGAAGACTTGATGTCTTCACAAACAGCAATCAACTTGGCTTCTGTTTCACTACTCATGTGCGATTCCCCCTTCTTTGTTTTATCGGCTTTGCTTCTTCCGATTCCGAAACAGTTTTATCAAAAGGCATTCCAATGTAATCATATGCTTCTTCTATGTTTTTGAATCTAGGGCTATTTTGTTCTATCTGAAGAATTCCCTTCCAATCAAATTTTTGAAGGTAATACACAAAACCTTGATCTATGCTCGAAGAAAAAACACAAGTATAGAAATGAAAATTTTTAACGGAAAAGGGTTTGAGTTCTTTTTCACTTTTAGGCCAATCCTTTTCCTTTTTTTTAATTGTCATGATGAAGTCCTCTTCAACCTTGAAGCAAGATTGCTCCTCCATTCATCCATTCCAGAAACAGAAATCTGGAAAAGCTCTTTCACCTTTTCCACAACAGGACTATTTCTAACAAAACCTGAGATAAATCTTTTTGGAGAATATCCATAATCAGAACAGTAGAAATAGTCAAATCCATAATGAATAGGATTTGCCCCTTGGTTTGTATAATTAATTTTCAATCCCCAAGAATCAACAACTGTCGATTTAATATAAAGACTAGGATTCATTGGATCTAATTGATACTTGTCAAGATTATTCAAAACCTGAGATGAAATATGAGCAAGCATTATAGACTGGGCAGGGAAAAGAAACTTGTTGATTTCACCTAACCTTTCGGGATCAAAAGAATTCTGATCAAAATTATTACTCGTACAATTCTGGGTCTTTATAGACCTTAAAAAATGACCCAAAACTAAATCATAACTATCACGACCAAAGTTGCTTAAACCAAGAAAGTAATTGTTGTCTTGAACTATTGAATCAGAATGATGTAGAGTCAAAACCTTCAATAAAGAACTGAATAAGTGAAAAGATTTTTCGTCATAGTATTCAAGATTAAAATTTCGTTGTCTTAAACTGTTTTGTGTTGAACTGTTGATGCTATAAGTTAAATCAAGACGATCATAATCAACACGACCTGATAATCTTCTGTTTTTCCTAGCTCTTGTGACATTGACGAATCCCAAACCAATTGCATTGAGAAAAGAATTGATGTTGGCAGTTGTTGGTTTTTTAGACCTCAAACCAATTATCGTTTCATAATCAACCTTGAAAGAATCGTTGGATTGAGAAGAAAGTCGATAAACAATACTACGATCATTTTGAACGCACCATTCTGCCATTTCATCAATGGTTGCGAAATTCATATCAGACTTGCTGATATAAAAACGGATATTACCGCTTTCTTCCCTTTGGCCAGCAATGTACTTGCCAGTTTCTTCCCTGCAATAAGGAAGTGCCAAATTCCACCTACCCGAACTATCACGATTGACATAATGAACAGGTTCGGAAACACCATTCCCAAAGTCGTAAATGAAATGAGAATTCTTCAAAGAATCAACCAAACTACTCATGATTTACTCCTTATCAATGATGAGCATTGCCTGCTCAAGTGCCTTATTGATAGTACCTGATATATTGTCAACAAAACTTTGTAGCCTTTGGGCACAAGCAAAGAGTGCTTCTTTCTTAGTCTTGTAGCACTCTTCCATGATTACTGGCTTCTCATCAAAAGAACCATTATCTTGGATTCTGGCACACAATGAATACTCAGGAAGAATAACCTTCCACTTGAACAAATGGAAAAATGCACAATCACGAGGTTCGTAATTCTGACTCAACCCCGCAAAATTTGTGTAAACTATATCACCAGCAATACATTCAGAAGTCTTGACCTTGTTGTCTTCTGGCATTGAATTCTCCTCACCCATATATCGGCTTTGCTTCTTGCCAATCCGAAGCAGTTTCAAGAATTAGTGATCAACATGATTGGTTGCACCCATATATCGGCTTTGCTTCTTCCCAATCCGAAGCAGTTTCAAAAACTCACGATGAAGACAAAGTACAAGTGCGTAAAATCAACTTACGCACTTGTACTCTGCAACCAACTGAAAATAAAATAAGAGAATCCATATGAATTCTCTTATTGTTAACCTTGATTCAAAGAAATCAAATCATAGATTCGATTTCTTTGATCAGACTTTTCATGAATGATTTCTTTTGTTCTTCACTACCAAGTCTTTTAAGTACTTCCACAATTACATACTTGGGATCAATGTTGACAGAAGGACCATTCGGATCATGAGCTAACTGGTCAAACAACCTCATGTCAACTAAGAGACGACTTCCTTCATCAGTAAGAATATAACCTCTGGCACTGCTCTTAATCAGAGAACTCTGATCTTCTGTTTCTGCAATCAATGTTGGAATAATGTAATTCTCAAGCTCCTCTTCCTTCCTTCCAATCATCGTAGCCAAGTTCTTTTTACTGAGAGCGCCACCCTCGAGGTTCTTCAAAACCTTCATCTGATTCTCATTGAATCCATATTCATTGATTCCTTCGTCATTAGCCACAGACTTGGCTATTTCTTTCCACGACATGTCATTATGCATTTTCCTATACATTTCCATGTACCTAGCAAATTGTAATGCCTGCCTAGGAACCCTTGGATTATAATGAGAAACAAGGTTGCAGACTTCCTCAGACAAATCAGGATGATTATTTCCTACAATCTTCGCAACATCCTTCTTGCCAAGATATTGAAGATGAATTGGATTAAACCTAGTCCTAAATGCATCAAATAACTTTCCCTCATCTGTAGTGGCAACCATCCATGTTGCCGCATATGTGTCCAGAATCCTTCCGCTCTCTGTCTGCATGATGGCATCGCCAAACTCGGTAGCCTTGAGCAAACCTTGAATGATTCCATCAGATAAAGCATGGACCTCGTCAAAGAACAAAACACAGGGAGGCAAAACATGCTTGCCTTCATCTAAATCAACCAATCCAATACCTGCACGGCTTAAAACACCGTCTATAAAGTCGAATACATCATCAAGGGCCTTAACACCCTTTGGACTTATTTCGATGAATGGGAGCCTTACTGCTTCACCATAGATCCTTGCCAAAGTCGTCTTTCCTGCACTTGCTGGCCCAAATATGCTAAAGCTCAAATCCCTCATCATGTGATTAGGGTGACCCAAAGCATGATAGGCCGCAACCTGCAACTTCTTCACTGCCTTGTCGTTTCCAACAAACTTGTGAAAAGGACTCTCTTTGGCTTTCCTGTCTACAAGAACCAACTTCTCTTCCTCAGTTGGTGCTTTTCTTCTCAGAGAATCGCCTTCCCCAAAAAATATAAAATGAGGCTGTTCCATTAATCACCTTCCTTAAAACCAAATACCTCGTTTTATCAAATCAATAAAATCAAAATCCTTGTGGAATACTCCACAAGGATATACCTCATGATATATTTTTAACTCTCTCTCTTAGAACAAGGAAGTGATATTCTTTGATAGTAAATTTTATCTTTTGGATTTGTTTGATATTTATTTCTTTCCCATTCCTCGGTGTAGGAAGAAGGATTTTCTGGTGAATCGGTATTCACCATGATGAGCAATTTTTCATCACGAATCCTGATGTCAATTGACTCACCTGTAGGAGCAACAAGAACAATCATGTTTGGAACAATGCAAACAGTTTCAAAAAATTTACTCTTACCAATATCTCCAATGTAATTGCGAATAACTTTTTTCACTTCATCTGGCAAACCTTTCCTAGCTAATTCTTTCCTAGCCAATTCTTTGTTCAAATAAATCGTACATTCATGAGGAATTTCATTAAAGGAAACAGGAACGATTATTTCAATTTCTGAATCATCAATATACTTGTTGATAAACTCGTAAAGAGGTAATGAATCTAGAAGACACAATTCCTTTTTAGGAATGCCTTCTTGACCCATCAATTTCAAATCGACCTCATAAACACTCACAATTGCCCCTGCATCATTTCCATCAATGTAGTATTGATATTTGGTATCACCATGAATATAAGGCTTTGCATAGGGTTCATGACTATCTGTGATTTCTGAATTGGGGTTTGCTCGAATAAATTGGGTTGCTAGATTACCCTTAGAAGGATTGATAAGAGTTTCGTAAAAATACCGTGCCGCTCCTTTCGGATAATTGTCATGATGAATGTACACAGTTGTAATTCCTTCATGATTATGACCAGAATTGAATTGATAAGTTCCACGAGTAGACATATCACACACTCCTTTGGGTTAAACGCATGAAAAAGGGTGGCATAGAGTTAACTATGCCACCCTTGAAATATTAATCAACATTATAAGATTTAATCATACTCCTTTTGACTCAAAAGAACTCATATGGTAATCAAGCAAACCAAAACCCAAGTCCTGCATTCCTTTCGCTGAAGTAATGTGATCATAATCACCATTGACTTCATTTTCCAGTTGTAAACCAACTATGAGTTTAACTTTACGACCATCTGGCATTTCAAAACCAATAATGGTGTTTTTTCGTCCCGCAAAAATTGGTTTCAAGTGGCTTGAAACGGCGAATTCGCCGGAAAGAGCAAACAAATAATCTTCTTCTGTGTGTGCCATATCATTACTCCTTCTACCCTTCTGCAACACAAGACAACCACGAAGTTGTGATTGTCTCCACACCATACTATCGGCTTTGCTTCTATGGTACATTTACCGATGTTGTGGCACATCTCAAACTCCTTTGGGTTATCGTTACACTTATACTTCGGCATGACCAGACCTATCAATCAACCTGCGTCGATCATTGATTCCAAAAATGCAATTTTAAGATATTTTTCTTTTGTTGGCATAATATCAAAATTCTGCCACACTTTGTTTCTCCAAATTTCTAACAACTCACTCCTGCCCATTGGGGACAGAACTTTTTTGTAACCAACTCTTACTGTTCTACGACCATTCTTTTCTACTTGCTCTAAAAAAAACTTTTTAGCCACTTCCTCGTCGGCAAAACTTTTTACCGAAATTTCGGAAACTTCGGAAACTTTAGGATTGCAATTCATTTCAACGACAAGGTATATTTTATGCATTGTCAAATACTCCTTTGGGTAAAAAATCGCATGAAAAATGGTGGCATAGAGTTAACTATGCCACCCTGTCCTCAATCATTCAACATCAATCTTCTGGAAGATTGGGTACTCTGTTAATTCACTTGGTGCTGCGACAGCAGATTCGCCAGCACCATTAACGAGCCAGTACGCACCGGGACCATTTTCCGGTTGCCATTCAATGACAAAGTACGGGACACTACTACCCCAGAATACCATTGTTCCCCGTTCTAACATATCACACACTCCTTTGGGTAAAAAATCGCATGAAAAAGGGTGGCATAGAGTTAACTATGCCACCCTTGAATCCTAATTAATCAACCGTTAAGTTCGTAAGCAGCTTCCTGCTTACGAGTCTCGGCCTCATTGAGATCACTCAAGATATCTTCTGCATATTTCTTGCAGAAGAATTGCCCATGACAATACTCATAACCATCAACACCAAGAACCACTACCATCACATCGTAACCCTGACCAGTTTCCTGAATGTAAAACTCCCGACGAACCAGTTTCTTCTTAGGCATGTCATACTCCTTTGGGTTATCGTTAAAAATTAGGCAACTGCTTCAACAGTTGCTTCAACTTTTACTTCTTCGACAGAAGAAACAACCTGATTAGTCTCGACCTTACGAGGACGACCCCTCTTCAATCGAACAGGAGGACGACCTCCTGCTCCAGTCGAGATGTACTTGCTCAGAGTCGGTACTGAAACCGACAGACCCTTCTCTAGAAGGACCGGAATAGCTCCAGTAAGACCAAACTCACGAACAACAGACTTGAAAAGACGAACCTGTTCAGAAGTAAACTTCTTAGGACGACCAACCTTGGCAACCTTCTTAGAAACCTTCTTAGCAACATTAGCCATTGCGAAACCCTCCATGAAAAACCAAAAAAAAAGACAACCACGAAGTTGTGATCGTCTTCACACCCATATATCGGCTTTGCTTCTTCCGAATCCGAAGCAGTTTTTTCTACTTCAGATCATTGTTAAAATATCGAACACCCATATATCGGCTTTGCTTCTTCCGTCTCCGAAGCAGTTTTTTTCCATTTATCGACTTTGTGCAATTTTTTGCCTCTGAGATTCTCTCCAGAGACGATATCCTTCTGAATTAGGCTGGTAACCATCCCTCTTCAACCATTTCTTGATGTGATTGAGAACAAAACCCTTGCTCTCAAGAATTTCCAAAGGCGATTCTTTGCCTTTTCCACCACAATGATCTGCCAATCTGGCAAAATATTCATCAACATCGAAGTTCTTCATCAGAAAACTACGAAATCCTGACATATTACTCTTCATATACTTGAATCTGGCGACAAACTTGTTGTCGTAGTAAAGACTCATACCATCAAAACTGAAAAGTTCTGTCTGGAATCGCATCTCTCACACTCCTTTTCACCACTCCTTGCCAACAACCATATGTCGGCTTTGCTTCTTCCGTCTCCGAAGCAGTTTATTTGACATTTCCCAACCTCATATACATGGAAAACAAGAAAAACAACCCAGAGTACAAGTGCGTAAAAAATCAATTGAACAAAAAGTACAAGTATTCAAGAAAAGTACAAGTGCGTAAACCAGATTACATCACAAAATCAACCATTTCTTTAAGATTAATCTAATCTTAAAATAAAACAAATTAATCTTAAACAAATTAATCATAAAATAAAGGTTTTTTTGTGTTTTAACCTCAAAATCACAAAGAAATCACAAAGAAATAACCAACAAATGACAAAACACAACTCCAATCTCCTCCTAAACACATATTTTTTGCAATTATAATCACATAATCAACAAAATCACCAAGAAAATCACAGTTTTATCAACAATTTGACCAAAAATAAACAAAAAATACAATAATCATCGCCTTTTTTCATTTCTTTATGATTTATTTTACATTTTTTTAAGAATTAAATCAATATTTGATCATTTATCCAAAAAAAACAAAAAGAAAATCATAAAATAAATCAAAAATCTACTTTTTAAGTGGATTTTACATCAAATTAATCATCAAATAATATCCTTAATCATAAAAAAACTATGTAAAATGGTAAAAAAATGGGGCGGCGGCTAGGCCCATTTTTGACCTATTTTCCAATCAAACCCATCAAAATACAATTCACGCCTTTCACAGAAACAACTTATAACCTTCACAAAATTACAATTTTTTCTCTTACTTTCTCACCAAAAGAATAAAATTGGATTATAAAAAAATGAATTGCTGCATACAATCTATGATTTAAGGTTTTTTTGTGAAAGTCCTATTATCATGTAAATTGTGAATTTTATATTTGTTGATTATTGTTTTTATAAGGTTGTTTAATTGTTGATTATTCTTTGATGTAAATTGATGTAAATTGTGATTGATTTATGTGATATTGATGAATATCTTTATGTTTTTTGTGTTCTTTTATATTTGATCACAATTTACGATTATTGGTTTATTATTTAATTTGATTTTTATTTCTTATTGATTTTTAGTTTTTGTGTTTTTTGTTGTGATTGATTTTTTGTATTTGTGTGAAATTTTGGTTCTTAATTAGTTTTTTTTGTGATAG
>Ga0209296_1000426_pt1 | contig 36380 bp, 29 predicted proteins | sample S_130206_EF_Meta_FD_187319 | JGI IMG/M metagenome (GOLD analysis project Ga0209296, IMG submission 187319) | Freshwater microbial communities from Lake Simoncouche, Canada to study carbon cycling - S_130206_EF_MetaG (SPAdes) (version 2) | ecosystem: Environmental > Aquatic > Freshwater > Lake ... | reverse complement strand
AGTTTGTTATAAATAAAATTTAAGAGCCACCTGTGGAATTCGAATCCACGACCTACGCTTTACGAAAACCAGTTGTCAAAGAAGATTTAAACTGTTTTGAAATGTAAAAACAACATAAAACAAGGTATTTCATAGTATTTAAGCTACCATGGTTGGTGTTGCATGTCTATGCAAAATCTTCTATTTAATAGCATTTTTCTTCCGTAATCATGAAGTTTTCAGTAGTAGGTTCTTTGTTTTCAGTAGTAAAACCGATGAGTCTTTTTTCTTCTTGAATGCCTCTGCCCAAGTTGCTTAATTCTTCTCTCCAGAAAATCAATTCCACCCATTTGCTTAAAAGCGCTTTTACGGTGCCTTTGGTAGGCATAAATTCTCTCGGTTCTCTTACTTTAATCATTGGGGTGGTCAACGAAGAAGCAAGACATTTGCTAAGGTAATTTGTTTCGTTAGATGGTCTGTAAATTATCGATTGATTAAATAGTGATTTTCTCGAATCCGACTTTATGATTTAAGCTCGTTAGTGATTTTCTTATCAGAGTTGGTGACGTTTCCACAACCACGCAACCAGAAGGTCTAAGCCCCTGCTTTCTGCGGAGGGTTTTTGAATTTGAGGTTCGCATGTCTCTGATGACCTCTCTCTATCGCAAGCAGAGGCAATAGTTCGGGAAAGCCTCTAAAATCGTTTTAAATGCGATAACCCTTCGTGTGTATTTTCAGTCAATAGTGTTGACTGATGCAGGCAGACTGACGGATTGGTTGGCTCGCTGCTGCCCAAAGGGACATCGTGGGTCTGGACTGCTAACTAAAATAGCAGTGTTATATTTTTTACTTGAAAGTTACGGGTAAATCGGTTCAAAAAATAATAGCAATTTATAATTGTTTAGATTTTATGAGGCAGTCCTAGATGCTAAAGAGTTTGAAGTTTTGGTTTCTTCTTTTTTTTATTTATATCAGTATGCTATTGTACGAAAATTATCCTGGAAAATTGACGGGTTTTATATGTTGCTTGAGTCCAATACTTTTATCACTTTTTGCAATAATTTGGCTTACTCAAAAACAACTTGATCAGCAAAATTTGCTTGAGCAAAAGCGACTTGATCAGCAAAAATTATATGAACAAGAGCGACTTGATTACAAATCGGATCTTGAACACGCTCGTGAAACGACACTTAACGATATAAAAAATGTAATAAATTTTTATGTTCAGGAGCTTGCTTTAAAAAGATTAAAAAAACAATTTAGAGACGGATATGGCTTATTAAACTCAAAAAAATGGGAAAAAGAGATGGATTTTTTTTTTGATGAAATAATAGCCAAGCGATATGTGCTCACATATGGAGATAGCACAATTGTTCGCAAGGAAGTTTACACTATGATTAATTTGCAAATAGATAATTATATTAGTAACAAGTCACTTTTAAATAAAAATGTAGATTCAATGGGCCCTCTAGAATTTGAAGGCTTTTGTGTTCACCTGCTAAGTAAGGGAGGATGGGATGCGCAAACTACAAAAACCAGTGGTGACCAAGGTGTTGACATTGTCGCAACTAAAAGGGGAATAAAATGTGTTTTTCAAGTTAAAAAACTTAATAAGCCAGTAGGAAATAAAGCAGTGCAAGAGGTACATGCAGGGATGAGTTATTATGGTTATGTAAATTTTGGTTTTGTAGTAACCAATAATGATTTTACAAGTAGCGCTAAGGATTTGGCTAAAGCAACGGGAGTCCACTTAATTCACTATTCCGAATTAAGCGATTTGAGTAAATATATTCGCACATGAGGTTCCTTTAACTTTAGTATTTCGGATGCTAAACTAAAATATAAATCAATTACTTAATCTAATTTATCCTGCGTTTTCGGAAATCGAAACAGTAGTTTCATAGTTGAGGGCATCTAGAATCGCTTTAAATGAGATAACCCTTCGCGTGTAATTTCGGTCGATGGTTTGCCTGATGCAGGCAGACTGGCGGATTGGTTGGCTTGCTGCTGCCCAAAGGGAGGGCGTGGGTCTAGACTACTAAGAAGATTATCGGCATGTCTCAGGCTGGCACAATTACTGCCTGTGTTTTCTAGGGATGGAAGAATTTCCTTACCCATTGAAAGCCCTTAAACAAAGATACTTAAGAACTTTTTAACAAACATATCGTGGCTATCTGTAATAAATAGACTCCTCCCACGAATAATACCTTACGATAGCGACACGTCACTTGGCGTTTGGCCAGTTGCGCGGGCGAAAAAAGGAGATAGTTATGCGTACTAAGATGAAAACCATCATTTTGATTGCTGTGGCGGCGTGCCTGACGATCAGCTTAATCCTGGCGGGTGTGGTCGTGGCGGTTTTAGTGAAGGGCAACAACCAGATTAAGATTCTGAAGGCTGCGGAGAAGAACGCTGCCGATATGGCTGAGGCGGCACGGCAGAACAAACTCGATATGGAAGCGGCGGCAAGAAAAAATAAGTTAAAAGCTGCTGAGGCGTCTGAGTTCTGGTTGAAAATGGGCGAAAAAGAATTCAACACTTTAAAACAGGCTGAATACTATACTCGGGCGATTGAGAAAGATGACGGCAACGCACCGGCATACGCATTTCGGGGGCTTAATTATTTACTTAGAGACAAGAATCTCGAAGCCGTATCTGATATCACTAAAGCAATGGATCTCGACCCCAAATTGAAAAATGCAAAACAGTACTCTCATCGTGGACAGGCTTATGACGGCATGGGCAATCACTCGGAAGCCGTGTCCGATCTTACAGAATCAATAAAGCTCGAGCCCAAGAATGCTGCCCACTACCTTAGCAGAAGCCTCTACTACAAAAACCAAAAAAAGTATTCCGAAGCTATCGTGGACTTGACAAAAGCGATCGAGCTAAACCCAAAGGGTTTCGATTTTTACGCTCACCGCGGGGAAGTGTACAATCTAGTTGAGAGGTACTCAGAGGCAATCGCTGATTGTACTCGAGCCATAGAGATCTTCCCTAAAGCTTTTTACGCTTACAAAACTCGGTCAGTAGCTTACAGAGGTTTAGGCGATCTTGAAAAGGCAATCAAAGATGAAGCCTCATTTATTTCCATTAGAAGTAAATAAGTAATCCCACCTCTTCCTAGACTCGCCTTTCCCGACATGCTTAATTGCCTTTGTTATTTTCAGCATCAGCACAAGCCATTAAATAACCAGCCTAAGCTTCGGTCGGATCGGGCCGAACTTTACGATCAATCGGTGAATCAAGATATTGCGATTTCTAATCTTAGCCCGTGGTGGGACAACTGTTTTTAGTAAACTAAAAATCCTTTTTTTTGGGGTCACGAAATGTTTTTGGGATTGTATTAGCAGCAATCTCATGAAGCCGGTTTTCTATATCAGAGAGCTTAGTCATTAATCTGTAAAAATTAAGCTCGAAAACAAAAAGCCCGAAAACAAACGCAATCGTAGCAATAATCCATTCACCAGAAGATAACATGACACACTCCTTTACTTTACCCTGCGACGCTGGTCAAAGTATACTTGGGAAGATTCGTACCAAGGGTCGCGTTAGTGACTTACGACAGCCTTTGTTTTTACTCGTTTTCAGCTTTATCCTACTAGGCTAAGTATAGGAATTTTAGGAACAGCCACACCCATTGCTTGACCCTTTAAACAGCATCCAAGAATATAGTTCAAACTTTAACAAGAACTAAAAAGGGCAGACTTACTTGCCGTTGTCCTTTTCATCCCAAAGCTTAGCCAGCGTTGCCTCCATACGAACAGTCCTAGCCTCATCCTCCGCTTTTTCGAAAATAACCCTAGGATCATCAGGGCAAGCATTATCACGAACAGCTCTAGCATCATTCACAGCCTTGAGAAAAACCTCATTAGCCTCAACCGAAACATCACCATCGCTAGACACATCATCATCAATAGTCTTATGATAAATAGAATTAGCCTCATCCACAGCCTTTAGGTAAACATCATTAGCCTTGAGAAAAACCTGATTAGCCTCAGCCGAAACAGCCCTAGCAGCCTCAGCCCAAACCTTAGCACGAACAGCCATAGCTGATTCAATCGCAGCCACAGTTTTTGTGTCCAACTTGATAATAATCTTTTTAGCCTCGTCCATTGCAAACCCCCTTAAAACAACAACCGGTTAAACGAATAAAACTTAAGAATATAGGCCAAACCTTAACTAGAGCTAAAAGACAGGCTTATTTACCTTTAGTCTTTTCGGCCTTGTTATAAACAAGCCTAGCCTCAGTCTCGGTCTTTTCATAAACAGCCCAAGCCTTAGCTTCAGCCTTTTCAGAAACAGCATCAGCATCAGCCTTAGCCTTGTTATAAAAAACATTAGCCTTAGCTTTAGCCACAATCTTAGCCCTGTAATGAGCCATAAGACAAGCAGTCCCAGCCTCAGCCTTAGCCTTTTCATAAACAGCTCTAGCTTTAGTCTCAGCCTTTTCATAAACAGCTCGGGCTTTAATCTCAGCCTTAGAATCACCCATTGCCTGCCCCTTTAAACATCACTTAGTTAATAAATAAACCTCAAAGGCAATAACTTGAGGTAAGCTATTAATAAAAGCAAAATTCCATGGATAGAAATTAGACTATTGCATATCTGTAATTTCTTGCAAGCAGATTCACAGGAAAGGGGATCCTGGTGGTCGATGCGCCGCCGCCTGCTTTCAAGGTAGAAAAAGATGGCTAGCTAATTGCCGCGGCGGTGGGTATAGGCTCAATCGGTTTTTGCTAAATAATGAGTTGCTGATTAAACTTAAGGAGATTGTAGCTATGAAGAAAAAAAAGGGATTACCTGATGACTTTTGCATTCCTTCAATGGAAAAAATGTCGCCACAAGGGCCTGACTATAATCTAGACCCACTTGGCTTCCTGCACCGGCCTCGTATCAAAGTACCTAAAGAGATGTTTAACAAATTGAATGAGATTGCTAAGGCTAGTTTCATGGAACCTTGGGAAGTTATTCAAGAGTTGCTTGAATACCGATTCAAAGAATCTGCTTGATTACCATTCCGGATTCGCAAAAGCTGGGATGCAGTTCATGCTTGGGCAATTTGTGAATAGCTAAGCCTCGGGGGTTATACCTCGGGGCTTATTTGTTTTCCGCCGCTGGCGCCGGTGATACCTTGCCGGTAAATATCGCCCGCCAGTGGACCAGATTGGCTAATAGTTCCTTTACGTAGTACCATCTAAATTTATTGCGTGGTGATTGTTAGGATTCAAATAGACTACGAATACACATTGAATTAGAGTTAAGGCATGACAGCAAGCAGATTAGCAAACTAGATACTAAGCAAGGCATTGGCATCGTAATATAAAAGGATATTAAAATTACAGACCAACAACTTGAAGCAATGAAGGACATCCTTCTCGCAATCAGCGGGCAGACGAAAGCCATAAGGATCATAATGCTCGCATTCAACGATCAGACGAAAGCCATTATGCGTGGAATCGAATACGGTTTTATAGAGCAAAAAAAAGAGTTTGATAAACAAACTAAGTTTTTTCGGGGATTATTAGAAGAACTTGATGCTGGCGATGCTGAATTTATTAAGGAGCAGTTAGATGAAAAACTAGGAAAACAAGAAGAATTTATAGAGGAACTTTTCGATGATTTAATCAAGGTACTTGAGATAACTAATTCCCAATTAATTAAGCATATAGAACTAGGGCCTATACCCCGGTACAAAGGTAAACCCTAACTATTGATGGCAGAGATTTAGTGAAAAAGCAGTGGCTGAGGCTTGGGTTAAGGCTTCTTGGTTTACTAAGTTGTGGATATAGCTTGATAAGAATGGATGATTCTTTCGTCCTTCTTTATCCTATCGAATATTTGTCAGCTCTTAAGCTCTCAACATCCTAAAACCTGTACATGATTCCAGGGCTTGCTTCTTCTGATTGGGTGGCTAAGTTCATCCGATTTATGGGCTACAGGTTGTAAGGTATTGTTTTACGTTTCAAGTTATGGCCATTGACACTAGGGACTATACCCACAGCCTAAGGTGCAGGAGCTAAGCCTAATTGAATAAAAAAAGGAACCCGATGGTATATCGGGTTCCTGAGTTAATAAGGGCTAGTTTGTTTGTTTTAAACAACGCCTTTTTTCAAACCTACTCGAACAATCTATCTACTGGCAGGCTGTTCGCGCAGGATATCCGATTGCAGTTCACACTCATCTTGTGCCCCACGCTCGTTAAGCTTCCCAGTTTCCTCGTTGGTGTGATTCACTATTGCATTGTAAATGATAGCGTGGATTTTGCTACCAAGTGCTTTCCCTTTTAGCTGACCCACCAACTTTTTAAACAACATTCTAGCCATATCTTCATAGAGAGCTTTAAACTCTTCTCCTAATCCAACAATTTCCTTTTCCTTGCCATTTAAGATAGGCGCAATGTCATTAGCAAAATTCAACATAAAAAACCTTTCAAAAGCAGGGTTTACCTGCGTAAGAGTTTAGGGTTTAAATACCCCCATAAAATTAAAAACCATATGAAAACTTTATTATCTATAGTGATCAAGGGTTATATTTATCTTTATGGTGACCACTCACTAACTCAACCCAACTCGACTCGACTCGAACCAATTTCCTCCTTTCAATGATTTAGACGATGGAACCCAAATTTAGTTCAATAAATTTCTGATATTTATGAAAACTACTTAGTTTTGATGGGACAAAGGGCGAGTATAACTTTAGCTGGATGTATATAGCATGCCCTAAGGAGAGCCTAATAGCTTGGTTGGCTTTAAGGAGCCTTTTTAACGCTGTATTTTTCCTTATATTTATCATGAGAGAGGATCGGTACTTTTTCACTGTGCCGCTTTGGCAGAAGCGCTATAATTGCATAATTACAAGGAGTCCTATAATGGCTGGATCAACATTTCAAACAAATCCTATCGACTTATACAAACTTCTCGAAGACTGTCATCGGGGGGTTCTCCAGTTACCGGATTTCCAGCGCAGTTGGGTGTGGGATGAGGATCGAATCAAAAGCTTGATCGCATCGATCTCCCGTTCTTTTCCAGTAGGAGCCTTAATGTCGCTCGAAACTGGTGGCCCTATTAATTTTAAACCACGACCTGTAGAAGGAGCACCCGTAGAGGTGAAACAAGTCAACCCTCAGTCCTTGCTGCTTGATGGCCAGCAGCGGATGACTTCGCTTTACCAAGTGACTTTAAGAGGCAAGGTTGTTGAAACTGTCACGCCCAAAAAAAAGAAAGTAAAGCGGTGGTTTTACATTGACATCAGAAAGGCCATGGAGATTTCAATGGATCGTGAAGAGGCGATTGTTGGCGTTCCTGAAGACCGCGTTATCCGATGCGATTTTGGGCGGGAAACGGTTTTGGATCTTTCATCTGCCGAACGGGAATACGAGGCCCTGATGTACCCTGTTTCACAGGTCTTTGATTGGGACAAATGGCAAGATGGTTTCGATAAGTTCTGGCGTGGGGACAAACATGATGGGGTTCGTGAAGAATTTCGGACTTTCAAGCGGGAGGTGCTAGAGAACTTCAAATACTACCGAGTCCCAGTCATTACTCTAGATCGGTCTACTTCTAAAGAAGCTGTGTGCGTTGTTTTCGAAAAGGTGAACACTGGGGGCAAGGCGCTTGACGCATTTGAGCTAGTTACTGCGATGTATGCTGCCGCAGGGCATGAATTACGAAAAGACTGGTATGGCGATCACGAGAAGAAGGGGCGGCATCGCCGATTTGCAGAGACACTACGGCTGGATGGATCGGATGCCGGTATCATTGCCGGTATTTCAAACACCGATTTTTTGCAAGCAATCTCGCTTTTTCACACTCGCGAACGAAGGCGCATGGCTGAAAATGCAGGTAAACAAGGCAAGGAATTGCCAGCGGTATCAGGGAACCGCCAAGCACTACTGAATTTGCCACTTGAAGAATACAAGCGATTCGAGGCACAAGTGGAGAAAGGCTTTATGCAAGCGGCGAAGTTCCTGCATATGTTACATATCTTCCGTATTTTCGACCTTCCTTATCAATCTCAAATCGTCCCCCTGGCAGCAATTCTTGCTGACATCGGAGATGCTTGGGAGCATGAGGCTAATCGCGCTAAACTTGTTCGCTGGTATTGGAATGGGGTCTTTGGGGAACTTTATGGCTCGGCAGTTGAGACGCGCATAGCACGTGACTTTATGGAAGTGCCAGTGTGGCTGAAGGGGGGCATTGAGCCGTCAACGGTCAGTGAGACCATGTTTCGCGCTGATCGACTAAAGACAATGCGCATGCGATTGTCCGCTGCTTATAAGGGCATGAACGCTTTGTTGATGATGGAAGGCACGCAGGATTTTCGTTCGGGTCAAAGGTTCGATCACACAGTGTTTTTTGGCGAGAGTGTGGATATCCATCATATCTTTCCTAAAGACTGGTGCAAGAAGCAGGGATTCAATGCCAATGTCTACGATTCCATTATCAATAAAACGCCACTTTCTTATCGAACAAATCGAATCATTGGCGGTATAGCGCCATCTGAATACATTGCAAAATTGGAAAACGGCAATGCAAACAATCCCCCCATCGACAGCAATAAACTTGACGGCTACCTAAATTCACATTTGATTAACCCGCGGTTGCTTCGTTCGGATAATTTTGATGAATTCATGAGTGATCGACAGAAGAGGCTACTCGGACTTATCGAGCGAGCTACTGGTAAGGTAGCTTATAGCGGGGGGCAAGAGGAAGGGGAAGATGTTGAGGCAGACGAAGACTCTACCGAGGCGGAGTTAACAATTGCAGTAGATTGATAGGTACCGGTCGAACTATGAGTGTGTATGTTATAAACATACTGTAAAGCAAAGGTAACAAAAAACGACCTAGATCAGCATGATTTAATTGCTTGATCAACAAAACGGTCTGTAGTAGCTCTGCATTAGAAAAGGCAGGTTGATTAGCTTATTTCAAAGATAAGCCCAAGGGCTCCCTTGGTAGTAAGCCAATCCTCGGCGTTAATCCAGCAGAACAACAACCAAGGTTTCTACCAACGGCAAACACAAAGGTTCAAGGCCAGGATCTCAGCTTTTAACCAAAGCATTATCTAAGCCCTTCTATTGTGTGGCCTGCAGACCACACCCTATCCCCTTTCAATACAACATACTTTAACGACATTTCAACTTCCCCTAAGGATTTCAAGCCCATGAAAGCCAAAGACCGCGTTCAATTCAGAGCTGGGCCATACAAATCACCTTCTCTTCCAATAGGCACTATCATTGCCTGCGAATCACGAGATACCGATGTCATCGTAATTGATTATTCAGATGCTAAGATCCCTTGGCCAATTGGCCGCCGTCCTCGCCTTGGCGCAAAGTCTTTAATCGTATTTGGTGATTTAGCAGAAGCCGTTAAACAAGAGTCTTGCCTTGCTGTGGCACATTGGTTCGGCGTTTCAACGCAAACAGTTACAGTATGGCGCCGTAACCTGGGAGTGCCAGCAGTTAACCCAGGAACACGAGCCTTAAAGAGTGATTACTTCTTTGAACCGTGGGCTAAGAGGGCTCAAAAGAAAGCGTGGGCTAAAGGTCAAGATCCAGAAAGATGTGCAAAGATCGCAGCTAGTAAGGTTGGAAAGAAGCGTCCGCCTCATGTTATAGAAGCGATGCGAATAGGGCGGACAGGAAAGCCCCAGTCGGCAGAGACTAGAAGGAAAATGTCTATTAGTCAGCAGGCGAATCGAGGGGTTAATAAACAAAGCACCAGAGTTACCTGATGCTTCTGCCTAACATAGGGCGCCCATTCCTTATGCCAGATAAAAGCATTATGCAATTACAAGATCTGTAAAGCAAGAAAGAAACTTGCCTAGCTCCAAAAGAAATAGCTTCCTGCTAAACTCTTTACCAATAAAATCGTCGCCTCCGAATGTGGTGACATGCATCCGCTGGCCGGGTGGTAGTGCGAATACAAAAGGGCCATAACGAGCAGTCCAAGGAATTTAGTGAATATTCAATGTAGGATGGGCCAAGCAATCGGATCGAAGTCTCTATATCTAAAGTGTTCTGGCAGATTCGAGGCGTCGTTTGTAACTGCCTATTAGGAGAGCTGGATACGCAAATAGCTGATGGCTCAACGTTTTCTGGTCACCAAGGGTCAGAAGAATCGGATGCAACGGGATCGCACATCAAGGCAATACATGCGGCTCTCTCCCTTGTAAGCGTGAGAGAATCTTGTAGTATTATGTGTGACTGGATTTCCTTTCGGCCCCTAGCGACATCGCAAATCAAGAGGCATGACTGTACACCATTTCACTTATCCGGCATCAAGGTGAGGTACTGTCTTAAAGGGGATTTGGTATTTGCAGCCGGCTTCGCTGAAACGAAGGTTTGAGGTATGAGATAGTGTGCCAGCCCCAGCAAAAAAAACTGTTTTATGATGAAGGTGAACTTCCCACTCAAAGTGTTATTCCGTTCGGGGTTGGCCTGCTAGCGCTCGGGTCAATTCAAGGGTTGGGCCAAAAAGGACTTCGTTCTCTCGTTGCTCACTACGGGGACCACATTGGCCAAGTGCTATGGCAATCCGAAGCCGAACTGACCGTTAACCTCAAGAAATGCAGCATAAGCGGGGCCGATAAGTTTGCTGCCATCATTACCAAAGACCCGTCCAGGATTATCCAGCAAGCCGAAGCTGAACTGGAAGACCTTGAAGGGCGAAACATTCGAGTTATCCAGCCTTCCAAGCTTCCAGAACGCCTCCGATCGATCAACGGGGATGCTCCGAAGTGGTTGTTTGTCGAGGGCAGCGTAGACGCTTTGATGAACCGGCCTGTAGTTGCCGTGGTCGGCACTCGCACCCCAACCGAGAAAGGGCTTTACGCCGCTAGAATCGTTGCTACCATCCTTGCGCCGTACCCTGTGCTGATGGTGTCGGGGTTGGCCAAAGGTATCGACTGCCAAGCCCACTACCATTCCTTAGGCTTTGGTGTTAAGAACTTGGCGTTTTTGGGTCACGGCATCAACCACGTCTTTCCTGAAGACACCGCCGATATCCGCAGAACGATAATTGACAAGGGTGGAGCTATCGTTTCGGAATACATGCCTGATCAGACGTACCAGAAACACCAGTTCGTCGAACGCAACAGGCTTCAAGCTGCCTTGGCTGACATAGTAATCCCGGTCGAGGCCGCCGCTGACAGTGGAACTGCCCACACCATTCGTTTTGCCCGGCGCTATGCCCGAACGTTGGTTGGGATGAACTGGGGGGGCGCAGTTGGGATCGTTGACGACCTTCGGGCTAACAACAGCCGACTCATTGACATCTTCACCTCGGCGGGCCAGCGGGAACTCGATCAGATAGTGAAAGGAATACTTATCGCCGAGGGTGCCGACACTTACCCATTCAAGAACTTGGAACGATTTGCCCTACGGGAGTTTGGCAATAGAACGTACAGCGAAGTGGACTTGCAACGGCTAATTGAGGCGATTACCAAAGTTGCACTTCCGAAGATTACTAAGGAGTCGCCAGCCGATGGGGCAACTTAAAGGCGTCATTTTTGGCTGGGATAACGTTCTCGTCGCCAACGGGGAACTTGAGCCGCAAAATTCCATTCTTGAAGAAACTAAAAGATTGGTCAAGTTCCTCGTAGCCAATGGCGTCGAAATTGTCGTCGTCACCAACAAGAAGTACAATATTATTGATGGAAAATCTAAAAAGCAGACCCCTGCAAAGGAATTCTTCGAAAAGGCTTGGGGCATTAATATTGACTGGCACTTGTGTGGGCAGGACGGCGGAGCCGGTAAACAGTCCCACGACGGGTTCAAGCCGATCTTAGAGAAAAAGGGCTGGAAACCTAACAACACCGTATTTGTCGGCAATTCTAAGACGGACATGCTATCGGCAGTCAACAATAAGGTTCTACTGTTAACTGCAATGTGGTACCCTGATACGGATGAAACTACCAATTACGGATTTCTCTTCAGCGAGCCGAAGCTGGTCGCCCGGTTTATCGACGTGTTCTGTTTGCGTAGTAGCTACTGGTACTACCAGATCATTGACAAGTCGATTGAATATTACGCCCTCGCACCGTATGGAACTTACATCCAAACGACCAAGGATTACAGCGAAGACTTCCTCCTCAACGTCAAGTACGAGAAAAACCTCGATGATGATTATTGGGTAATGTTCCTGTCGACAAGTCTGTACTTTTCTGGAGTTTACGATGCCGTAGATTACATTACAGCTTACCCTAAGAGCCAAGCGGGCAAATATCCCCAGTGCCTTGTCAAACCAATAGACACCTTTGCCAAATCGTTTAGAAAGAGATATATACCCGACTTGATCGAGCGGCATACAGATGCCATTACGTCTCATTTGCACCGAGATACCGTCACTCACTTCAATCAGTTGAACACCATCCGCCTTTGCCAACGTCCAAGTCGCATCGAGAAGGGAGAAACGAAGAAATACGCCAAGTTCCCCATCTGCGAAGGCAAGACGGTTTTGGTTATCGACGACATTTGTACAAAGGGTATGTCGTTAGAGGCAGCACGCCACTACCTGAGCAGCTTGGGTATCAGAGTCATCAGTGTGTCTTTCCTTAAAGCTATAAGCAACGCGTACCAATCCTTAAGTGTCGCAAAGTTGACTCATGGAGCATTCCGCAGTAACACTGTAACCCAAATTGTAACCGGTAAAACATACAATTATCGTGAACATATTGTTGATAATAAGGCAGTTCCCGAACTCGACGAAAGGTTGAAGCGCTTTCGTTCATGGGACTGGCCCATAGGTAGTTAACGACCGATCCGCTTATTTCATGTCATTGCATGGTATTTGCCGGCTCTAGTCGGTGTTTGTCGTTAAACGAGCGTAAGCGTTTGGTAAAGCACAGGTAGCAAAAGCTAGTTAAATCAGCCTGATTTGATTACTTGATTGGCAAAAGCGTGTGGAGTTGCTCTGCAAGAGTAGCGGGCAACCTAGTCAGCGTATCCCGCAGATAAGCCTAGGGGTTGATCCCTCCTAACTGTTGACACCTGGCTATGAAGCTCGACAGGATAGCCACTGACTTTCCAAATTGATCAGATCCAAAGAATAACTAGGTTTTCTTGCAAGGGCAAATCATAGAAACAAATGTTGGAGTCATAGTTTGGTGCAGTCTTGATTCTGATTGGCTGAGTAATTACTTGCGCCAGTAATGAGATGCTTCTTTAGGGGGTTCCAATCTTTATGTAATAAACCAGATTAATTAGCAATTCTCTTGGCAATCCTTGAAGATATCAAGCCAATATTGTTCTGATTTTGGTTTCCGATTAATCAACAATGATTGTTCTCCCTAGAGTTATTGAAAACTCAAAGGCTTACATGACCTGCAAGAAGGGTTATTACCGACCGGCTATATCATTTTTAGGCATTTTTGAGCACTTTGGACACCAAGTGCCCCATTTGATTTTTCCTGGCGTAGTTTCCCAAGTGTGTCCTTTTGCACACTGCCATTCAAGTTTTGTATTGGCACCTTTGTATAACAGAGATAAACATTTGCCACCACGCGAAATTGCTAATGCCTGCATTTCCTCGATTGAACCTTTGATATTTTTTGCGCAAACAGGACACCAGTAACCGCGACGTATAGAATGAACTCTTGTTTCCCAAGTGTGCCCGTCTTTACATTGCCACTTCATTTTTGTGCGGTCGTTTTTGTATTTTTCGGTAAGACAAAATCCTCCTTTTTGCCTTGCTGTTTGTTGTACGTCTTCCAGAGTGAGTTTTAGTGTTTCTCCAAAATGTTCCTTTGCACATTCAAGACACCAATGACCTCTTTTTATTCTATCAAAAGGAGCAGTCCAAGAATGTTCTTTTTCACACTCCCAAATTAGTGGCTGTTTTGTCGAAATGAATTTTGTAGATAAACATTTTCCATTATGCCCGCTGGCTAACATTTGTGCTTCTCCTAATTTGTTTGGAGAATGAACATCTTTTAGATCAATTTTAATTTTATCTGCATTTTTAGGTAATTGAGCTCCAAATTTTTTACATGCACCAATAACATCAGAGAGTTCGATTTGTTTTTTAGGTGTCCAGTCAATTCTCACTAAAATTATATTTCGCTCTCGGCACAACTTTTCCTTTAAGGTGTCATCGGCTAATCGTTGATTTAGTGTTTCTGCGTTAGGGTTAAATAGAGAATTAATTTTGTAGTGCTGTGGCCCTTGAAACTCAAAAGCGATTTCTAATTGCTGACAATATCCGTCCAATTGCATTTTATTTCCTCTACTATTCCTTAACCAACTTGGCCAAATAGATGGAAATTCGCATTTAAATATTTGCTCGAAAATCGTTCGACAAATTCTTTCACTAATTTTAGATGAACATATCGGACACCAAGTGCCAGCATAAATAACTTGGAACGCCGGAGTAATCCAAGTATGTCCAATCGCACATTTCCATTCTAATTTTGTCGAACGATTTTTACAAGAAGTAGATAAACACTCGCCGCCTTTATTTTTTGCAAATTCTTTAATTTCTGAAATTGTCTTTGCACTATTGCCAGAACATTGTGGGCACCATTGACCTCTTGTAATACTGGCGGGAGCCGCTTGCCACTGGTGTCCTTTTTTACATTGCCACAGAAGTTTTTCTTGCGAATTATTGTAAGAATCAGATAAACAAAATCCGTGTTTTTTTTCGGCGATACTTTGCATCCCCTCAATGCTGCCCTTTAAACGTTCGCCGACTTTCAAATTCTTACACTTTGGACACCACCTCCCACGTTTAATATCTGTAGAAGTAGCAAACCACCTATGACCAAGCGAACATTCCCATTCAATTTTTGTTGAGGAACTTGGTATGTTTCGAGAAATTAATTTTCCTTTATTTCCTAAAGCAATAGCAGACATATCTTTGATGCTAGGATTTCTGCCACCACAAAAACGACACCAAGTACCTCGTCTTATTGAATTTGGAGCCGCTAACCAAGTATGTTCATTTTCACATCGCCACTTTAGCGGAGTGTGTGGACCATAATATTCAGAAGAAATACAAACGCCATGTTTTTTTGCGGCCCAATCTCGCATTACTTCTATGGTGTATTTCTTCTTCATAAATCATGAAATTAGGTCAAAAACCTAACATCTAGTTCCTTTTCGATTTTTGATAGTGTATCAATTGTGGGGTTAGTAATTCCGTTTGTTTCAAGTTTGATAATTCAATTATAAGAAACATCGGCCAATTTTGAGAGCCGATCATGCGACAAGCCTTTAGCTTATCTTAGTTTCTTTATGTCCTTGCTGATTTTATTCTCTTATGCCATATTTGTATAATAATAATTCTATGTTTAAATAATGTTATGCGAATTTATATCGAAATCATATTATTAGTGAGAGCTCTATAAAGCACAGGTTTTAAAAAGTGAATTCACTCAGGGTTTTTAAATCGCTTGATTATCAAAATGTCGTTGAGTTGCTCTGCAGCAGTAACACTAACTTGGTCAACGTATCTCGCAGATAAGTCGAGGGATTGATCCCTAACTACTGGCAGAAAGCCTGCAAGCTTTGAAGATGATAATCACCCCCTATAAAACCCTTTCCCAGGTATAACATGCCTTACTCCACCTTCAGGCTTCTCTACGTCTCCACTTCTCCTAGGAATAAGATGCACATGGCAATGCATCACCGTCTGGCCTGCGGTTTCTCCGCAATTAACCCCCACATTAAATCCCAGTATCGAAGAGTCGGTACCCAGAGCTTTTGCCTTCAACTCACCCATCAAGGAATGCAAACAATTTAACTCAGCCTGCCCTAACGTGAAATAGTCAGGTACATGCCTCTTGGGTATGACCAACTTATGTCCCATGGTGACTGGGTATTTATCTTCTACGCCGAAGCATAGCTCGTTTTCAGCACAGACTCTTTTATCTATGCCCGTGCAGAAAGGGCAATCATCTTGCCGGTGATTGTATGACTCAGCTATACCCCTGAAATCGGTATCATCAGTATCACGCTTCATTGCATTGCAGGAGTAGCATAGAGATTGGAAATTACTCGGATCATCACTGCCACCCTTGCTGCGTGGAATGATATGATCAACTTCAAGAGCTTTATCATCAGCAGATATGCCACATAACTCACATCGGAACTTGGCTCTTTTAAGAACTTCATACCGAACGCTTCCAGGAATATACCCCGTTGATATTCGCCTATGCTGCCATACCCTATGACCTCTTTTGCTTTTGAAGTCTTCCAGCTTTTTAATCAAGAGGTTCTTTAATTCTAAGATTTGGTCGTTGGATAGGTTATTAAAGCCCGGAAGCCCGAAAGCGTCCTTTTCTTTGACTACGATATTTCGGTTTCTAAGCACCTTGCCAACCATGTTTTTGGTGATTAGTTCATAGTACTCTAGTTGGCTTTCGTCGTGGCTGCAGATGCTTGAAGCTATATCCCGGACAGATGCTATACCCCCGTGCTCAAGAAGCGTTATGAGCATTACGGGTTGGTATATATGCGACATGCGCATTTTGTTTTGAATGAAGTCTTGAAGAGCTAGGAAATCCATAGTTCACTTATGAAGCAAAGGTTGAATATATCTGATCTTTAGAATAACTTTAATGTGGGCGGACTGCGAGCATAAATAGAGATAAGGCTACGCTTGTGGTTTAAGCTCTATTCCTGCCTTCTCGATTAAGTAGCATATCTCCAAATGCAGAGCTGGCTAAACCTATGAGTAAGTATTCCAGAAAAGTAAGCCTTGTAGGCCCAAATTCAAGCCATGGCCCAAGATTCTTGCTCGACCAAGCCTTGGTCCAAAAGAACACCTGCCGCTTTAACACAGGCGCATCAGTAGAGTGCTTCTCAAATAAGCTGCCTGCCCAATCGATGTATTTGTAGTTAATTTTCTTTGGGTCATGCCCTAGAAGCACTGCCGCACTTAGGTCGCCAATGTGATAAGCGTAGTTATCTCCCCAACGTGCAAAGTTCCTAGTGTTGGTTTCAATGCCTTTAATGTTAGCTGAAAGGTTGCCTTCGCCTTTGCCTATGGTTTCAGCCTTACCAATATAGAGTGGAACAACGCCTTCAGGCTCTTCGATCAGCATCATGTAGATCAGGCCGTCATATGCAAAAGCTTTCTGCTTCCAGTCTTTAATAAGCTTGGCGCATTCTGCACGGATAAGCGTATCCATCTCAGAACTACGACAAAGAATGTTCCTTGGCTTTGGTTTACCTATTTGCTTCGTCTTAACAGCAAGGTCAGATAAAGTCTCAAACAAAGGCACCTTATTGGTGCTGATGTTATGCGTGGTACAGAACTCATTCCAGATTTGTCGGTGATTGTTCATGGGTTGATTGTAATGGGAGGGTTGGAGTTGGTGAAGAAAATAGTTGGTGGCAAGAGTGGTTTAAAGTTGTATTTAGATTCAGGATTGGTAAATTTAATTTCTGCTGTAAAAGAACTTTACTTTATTCCCAGAGGTGAAGGATGAAAAGGATACTTGTAATAACAGTTGTTTTTTGTTTGATAGGAGTATTAACCGGTACGGCACAAGAGGTGCGTAATGACCCGCCAGAGTTTGAAAAGTCAAGCACTCCTAATGACAAAATGCAAAGATCTTGGCTATGGAGCGAGGGAACAAAGTTTACTGGAACCACACTAGTCTTTACAAGTGACAAAAAAATTCAAATAGGACCAGCAAAAGAAAAACTGCATATTTATTGCAAGAAATATGAAAGTAGTTGGACCAATTATAACGCTTATATCAGAACTGAGAAGGGGCACAGTGCATTCTTATTTGAAACTATGGCTTTAGGGTCAGATGTTTCAACCGTTGATTTTAAATTTGAAAATTTGAAGGTTGTTGGATCAGAAATGACAGGAACATGTACATTTTCGATAAGTTACGGATTCAAAGGAGATAAGGAATTAAAAGAATTAAAAGGAGATAAAGTTCCAGTAAAATTTATTTCCAGCGGTCTTATCACAATTACTTCAAATCAACCTAATCCAAACAATGCAGGTCAACTTGGCGACCCGAAGATTCCAAAAAGTCCATTGACCGAGTCGGAAAAGTTCGATCAGGATGTTTTAAAAGAAATCCAAAACTTAATAAAGGACAATCCTGGAAAAACAGATCTGGAGTTACAAAAAGCTGCTGAACGTATCAGAAGCAAAGAAGGAGATTCACCGAAATGGGTTGCCGTTGAGCATTATTTTTTTGCATTACATTATACTTCCTTTTTGAGTCTGGATCAATCTCCCACTGGCATGACAGCGGTGATCCCCGCAATCGGTGGTACGGCATTAGGCTGGGGATGGGAAGCTTGGCAGCTCAGCTTTGGTAATACAGCAGGAGCCGCAGCACAATATATTTTGCGAGATCCTGTATCTCGTTGGCCAGGCCCACGAGGGGATTTTCGAAAAAACATTGTAGAGTGGGGAACTTTGGGTACCATGGGATGGAGGCCTTAAAACGCAAAACGGGGAAAGTGAAACTACTCCTATAACTAACTAAACAATCTATATGATTTAATAAAGGTGTCTAATGCGTATACTGTCTTCTGCTTCATCAAACCTCTGTTTACTACTTGTCCTGATTGCCTACAGAGCGCCCCTTCAAGCTGACGGCGAAATCTCGCTTACGAATTTCGCAGCCTCGTTTGACCCCGTATTTGCAACCCTTTTAACTCAGCCAGAGGTTCAGGACGAACTTGAAATTTCCAAGTCTCAATCTGAAGAGCTGTTTGCAATCCTGACCAAGTATCGGGATGAGTGGCGGAAGCATGCTGAGGCCTTTACAAAACAAGTGGAAACATCTGCTAAACTTGAAGCTGGTAAGGAACCTGTTTCACCTAAGAATCTGCGTTTAATGAATCAGGAATATTCTGAAAAGATTCTGGCCATCCTTCAGCCAAAACAACAGGGTCGTTTTCTCGAGATTTATTTGCGAACGCGAGCAAAAACCGATACCGCATCGGTACTGCTGCTACCGATTGTACGGGATAAACTGAAGTTGGCCGATGAACAAGTTGAGCAACTTGAAAAGATCGAAAAAAAAGCTACTGCCAGCAATGTTAAAACCTTCCTAGATGGAAGAGAAACCGTTAAAGGTATCAAAGGCACATCCATCGAATCGCTCCGTGAATTGAAAAAATTCGTTAGCAGGATGCAGGAGAAGCAGCAGATTTCTATAAAGGATTCGTCTGTTGAAGCCCTCAAAGTTTTGAATGAAGAACAGAAGACTACTTTTGAAAAGATTCAAGGCCCTGCTGTTCCGATTAAAATTGCGGAAAATTCCATCGATAAAGATGCCGAATTATTTAAATTAAACAAAACCATTGATTCAGTTGAACAAATGATTCAAATATGGAAAACCGCTCCGCTGACTGAATTGGAGCAAGTCTATAGCGTACTTCTGCAAGGTGCCAAACTAACTGACGAGAAAAGAAACGCACAAGTAAAGCAGTTTGAGAATCAATTGAAACAGAACCAGGAGAAAAGGCTTCAATTAATGCACATGGTGGACAGAATAGACATAGTTAAAGATTATGAATTAATGGTAATGCATTACAATAGATGCTTGAACGATGAATTCCTTAAAGTTTTAAAAGAACAAGCCCCAAGAAAAATAAACGCATGGAGAGAATCAAGTAATAGCGGTTCTCCAGAGGGAATGTGGTTGTACGGAGAATGTTTGAAGAAAGGTGTTGTGGTAAATATAGATAAAGATTTGGCATTTAAATTTTTTATGAGTTCAGCAAAACTTGGGAACTCAGCCTCGATGACTGAAGTAGGTCAATGTTATTTAAAGGGAAACGGAATTGAAAGAGATCATAAAGAAGGGATTCGATGGTTAAGGAATGCCGCCGATGAAAATTGTGCGGAAGCTATGCGTTTGTTGTCATATTATTATGATAAAGGGGAAAAAGGTTTTACAAAAGATCCTTATATGGCATTTGCATACTGTCAAAAATCTTCAGAATTAGGTAATATGTGGTCATTGGCAGAGCTCGGCGTTTATTATTGCGATGGAAAAGTTGCAAAATATGACAGGAAAGAAGCTTTTAAATTATTCTCAAAGGCTGCAGAAGCGGGTGAAACTTTTGGCATGACAAAGGTTGGTGAATTTTATTTAGCAGGCGTTGTTGTTCAAAAAGATGAAAACAAAGGATTTAGCTTAATTTTTAAAGCTGCTCAAGATTCTGATAATGATCTTGCCAAATACCTTCTAGGTGATTGCTACCGTTATGGAAAGGGTGTAGATAAAAATGAATATGAGGCTTTTAACTGGTATGAAAAGGCAGCGATATTAAATAATATGAATGCAATAGATAAAATTGCTGATTGTTATTTCTACGGGATAGGTTGCGATAAAGATCCAACTAAAGCATTTGAAAATTACGAAAAAGCTGCAGAGCTCGGAAGTGCATCATCTCTAAATATGTTGGGTATTAAATTCTACAGTAAGGGTTTGATTGTAGAAAAAAATCTTACAAAAGCGATCGATTATTATGAGAAAGCAGCAAATAAAGATTATGAACCAGCGATGATTAATTTATCTGATTCTTACTTGATAGGAGAAGGTGTTCCTAAAGACCCAAGTAAAGCATTTTTTTGGTGTGAAAAAGCTGCTGATCTTGGGTTTTCAATTGCATTAAATAATTTAGGTTATTACTTTTACCGAACGGGTCTTGTTGTTTCTAAAGACGGACACAAAGCTTTTGAACTTTACACCAAGGCTGCTGCCAATGGTAATGCCCCCGCAATGGTAAATTTGGGGGCCAGTTATGAGGATGGTTTTGGTGCACCAAGGAATTTAAAACAAGCAATTTATTGGTATCGTCAGGCGGCATCTAAAGGGCAAGTCGAAGGAAAAGATGCACTTAACCGCCTTGGCTATAGTGAATAATATTCAAAAAAAATCTTAATTTATTTGTTCAGTAAAGAATTCAAAATAAAGATTATCGATAATAAAACCGATAAATGTTTTGTGCTAGTCTTCACTGGCAGCGTTTATGTTGCAGCGGTCTACAAATTAATGTCTTTAGCTTCCCAGCTTTGGATCTGCTGTTCTCCTTCTACAGCGGCGATCCAGCAAACACCGGCGGTGTCTTTGTCGGTTAAGATTACTTTATAGATGGCTGAGCTTTCCAATAGCTAAAAAAAAGAACCCCTATCGGCCTAAGCCGACGTAGGGTTCTAAATGTTTAATTAGCGCTACTGCCCTTAAGACTTTCGATCATCCTGCTCGCTTGTTGAACAGTTAACTCATTGAATGAGCCCACTTGACACTCTCCCAAAAGAGGTTGATATGGGATCTTGCTCTTCCGAAGCAAGCCTTGAATCAAGGCTAACTGTTTCTCAGAAGCATAGCGAACTGGTACAACAGAAACAGCATGGCCTGCACCGTTACCATTAAAGGAAGACTCATTTCGCTGCTGGTGAGAATCTTCAACGCTTGCAGGCTCGTTGCTAACCTGCAGCTCTTCTGATAGAGACGCATTTGCAAGGTCGAATAGCTTTCGAATATGATCTCTAAGCTTGGTTGAATCCAACGCAAGAGATGAATCCAATTCAAGCTCGATGCTCACATTTCCACCTTTGGATCCGTAATGGTTATCAGAGACCTTGCGACATGCGCCAACATTCAACTTAATCATTTGCTACCATCCTTCCTTCGTTTGTAAAAGAACGAACCAAACAAACTTCTTTCAAAATCTTAACCGGGCGTTCGCTCACTGTGAGCAAACTAAAACCCATTCGCTTAAGCCTGCCTAGAGGTAGGCCTAAGGATTTTGATAACATTCGATAATCTGCCTTGGTCATAACTAGCTCCTTAAATGAAATAAGCCCTGGCGATTAAGCCAGGGCTATGTGGTAGTTGTTGAATGAATTAAGACCTGATTCCGCCTGAGTGATAGGCCATGCCCAGACAGATAGCTAACGCTATAAAGAAAACAATAAAGCTTCCGCTGCCCAGACCTACTAAGCCACTGACAATCACTGCGCCATTAAAGTTAGCATGATTTAACTTATTCTTAGCCGTGTATCGTGGTTTCATTATCTTGCTCCTTAAAAAGAGAAGGGCTCACCAGAAATTAATCTGATGAGCCCTGAACATAAGAATTGACACCTACACTGTTGCAGCGAACTGGCTGACCTTCTCCTTAAGTCTCTCTGATGCAGCAGCGAGCAGATCATCAAGCTTGGATCGTTCATCTTCTAAGTAGGAGCTGTACGCTTCCACCTTAAAGCGAGCCTGCCTAATATGATCAGCAGCTTTCTCCAAAGTAGCCCCTCTAGTATCGCTACCAAAGTTATCAATGGAATTGCTATACTCATTGATCAACGCTGACAGCGCACTTGCAATCGTTAACTTTACCGACTGATCGCCACTCCTTGTCCCGCTCGGGATGGGGTAGCGTAAAAGGCACCCACCAACTCTCCCAGTAAAGGACTCCAAGGAATCCAAGAACGCTGAATGCTCCTTCATAACCAAATAGCATCCTCCTTGCGGTCGTACAGGAAATAGCCCAGCCTCATTCTCCAAGAGTTTTAAAAGAAGCTTTGAAATATCAGCACCCTTCCTTAGCGGAAGCTCCTTATCCAACTCCACTTGGACGGCCTGACCTAGCTCAGAGACGGTGCAGGTTACCTTGCCACTCTCTTTCGAAAGGGTTAGTTTGCCTTCCGTCGAATAAGTGAAGTACTCAGCCTCGCGGGCTTCCTTGGTGAATTGAAAGTAAACAAATTCGGAGTCTTCTTCTAGCTTCCTGATCAGATGCCTTTGCCCCAGATTCTTGCAGGCCCTGGTAAATGCAGTTTGAAATGGTAACTCTGGAGTCACATGAGTGGTAAGGTCTGCACTTTTTAGAGCTTCCTCAAGGGCAATCTGCGATATCGAAACCTTGCTGCAATTCCAGGAAACAATTTCGCCTAAAAGCTCCATATCTTTTGCATAACGTACCAAGTCTTCTCGCGTCGTAATCATTTTTGATTCTCCTAAATTTGTTAAAGGGAAAACACTTTCTTGATGCCTGCTTCGGCAGGATCGAGGGAGCTGATAAGGTGAACTTCATCACTTATCAGCGTAAGGTGGCCCGGGTCGGTATTAAGCACCAGACTGACAAGTCTGGCCTTCACTGAAGCTTTCCAAGTTTTAAACTCAGTAGCTTTCTTCTGAGAAATGCGAAGCTCGGCATCGGTTATGTACACCAAATCGGTCTTGCCTACCGGTGCCCCAATTTCTGTAAAGATTGCAGGCATCTCCTGAACCGGGACGTCCTGGTCGCTGCCGCACCCTATAAAAGACTCAAGCCAAGAATAAAGCTGAACCTGGTTCCACTTAGTTGGTGGAAGTGCCAATACTCTATGCCCACTTCCACCTGAGAAAGCCACTAAGCCACACCATCGCCCTTGCTTTCGAGCTATCGACGCAAGAGTAAGCGCAATGGCTTTTGCACTCTCGTTTTTGCTGCCTACAAGGCTGCCTGACTCATCGACCACAATCACGATCGGGCCCAGACCAATCTTTTCTATAGCTTCGTATTCCCTGCACAAGCACTGCCTTTCAGCAAACCTGCGTAGAAAATCTATTTCCAACTCTGGTATATCAAGCTTCATTAGCTCAGAGGGTATTAGCCTTGATATATCGCCACCGCTCTCTAACCCAACTACTTCCTCAAACCCGTTTTTACTGCGTGCTTTATGAAGTCCTTGAGCTAGCTGTCTGTATCTGCCCGCCAAAGAGCAGATCCTAAGTAAAGCAGGATTGCTTCTTGCAGCCTTAAAGGTGGTAGCGATGGCATTTACATCGCTACTACCTGGTTCACCCTTACCCAAACCAAAGGCTTGGGCTACGCTTTCTAGCTCTTCCACCCCTTCAGTTGCCTGCCTAGCAGCCTTCGAAGCACTAGATATTATCTCGATTTCTAAACTTTTAGATTCTGGTAACTTTGGAGACGTCTCCACTCGGGCTGCCAAGAGGTGGAATTGCTCCGCAAAGCTAACTGCAGCGATCTCAGCGGCAACAGTGTTGAGCTTCGTTGACGCATGTAAGCTTCGGTAAGCGGGCGTATTTAGCAGCTCTTCCACAAATTGCTTACGTAGTGGATCACTACAAGACTCAACAAGCTCAGGGTTAGGAAGAAACGCTGCAGCATGCAGATCCGAAACACAAGCTGCTGAAAGATTAAGCTTTCGTAGCCGAGGTGACTCTACTAGCAATTCATTGCCTTTGCGCAAACTCCATTGGTCAAGTTTCAGGGCCGTTGGGCTATGCTCTGCAGGTTTTTGCGTTGGCGCAGATCCAGATGAAGGTAGAGTGCCTCCCTCTAGATCGAGTAATTTATTTAGCTCATCATGATGCATTTGAAACTCCTTGTAGGTAAAAGAAAATGGCCGCAGGGAAAGCCCCTACGGCCATGGGAATGAAATACTCTTTTAAAAGATCAGATTGAATCGAGGCTTTTCAGTCTTAATTCAGTGATCTTTTCTTTAAGGTAAGCAAGTGCAGCTAATGCCTTGGGGTGTTCCTTCATAGCCTTGAGAGATTTTTGGATCTCACTTAACTTAGCCGCAGCGGTGGCAGCTTGACCTAAATCCTTGGGATCAACTGAACTAAGAACCTGCTCGATTTCACTTATTAAGCCATTCACCTTCATACCAACAGGTGCTGCTATTTGCATAATCACAGAGCGAACCTTTGCAGATTCCTCTTGATCCACCCAAAGCACATGTTGCAGCACCTCAAGATGTTCAGGTAAAACCTCATCTCCGCCATTTAGCCAGGCATAAGCTTGGACAATTGCAACGGATTTAAACTGGCGACGATCGCTGGGCCTAACACTTTGCCTGGCCAACTCATCAAGGATGGCTTCCAAAGCCTTCATGCCCTCACTCGACCAAAGAATTCCCTGTGCGTCGAGCCTAGCGGCAGTCAGCTCAGAAGGAGTTAAGCTCGTTGAGAACTCTGGAGCGGAATTGTTCCAGAGTAGTTTTTGTCTTCCTGCCGCTGAGCTGATTGGCAAGACACTCTTCCTTAGCATAAACCTATCCACTAGTGCACCAAGGCTCTTAGCATCATCACCGGAAGGCCAGTCATTCGCTGCACCTAAACAAATCTCAAGCGGAACCCTTCGAGCTACACCATCGCCTTTATCATATGTTTTCTCATTGAGGATTTTGAGAAGAACATTGAGTATGGCGGGTGTTGCGCGAAAAAGTTCGTCTAGGAACACATACTGGCTCTCTGGGAGCTTGTTGGTGGTTATACGCAGAAACTTATCGACTTTTAATTCTGATAGGCTGTACATACCAAGAAGCTCTTCGGGCATTGAAAAGCGATTAAGCAGGCAACTAAATTTACTACCATGTGTCCATCGCATGAGGCTATCAATCAGTAGAGATTTACCGCAACCAGGAGGCCCTACAAGGAGAAGATGTTCTCCAGCGATGAGGCCGGTAAGTAGTAGGTCGATCTCTTCTGAGCGCTCGATCAAGGACGCGTTAAGCTCTCTTCGGGTCAGATCAAATTTTTCTTTTACGGTTAAAGAATCTTTGACTGACTGTTTTGGCATACATAAAGTAGCATTCATAATAAGGCTCCAAAAACGCCGTTAAACCACGGCTGGCGAGCAAGACCTAAGTTGGCCTTCTCATATTATTATGACGTGAATTAGGCTTGAATTAAGGGCTAGGAATGGGTGTGGGAGGCGCCTTGATGAAGAAATAAGATGCGCAGGTGATACTCAAGATAATAAGGATGAGAGATATGCTAGTAGATGCAAGAAGATGCAGGGATTTGCGTGATGATGGTTTAACCGGAAGAGAATAGCTGTTGCCATAAAAAGATAACTCGCCTAGCGGTAAACCTTAAATAGCCCTGAGCTTATTTTTAGAAATATCTTTTACTGCTGTTGATTATTTTCGCTAATACATTTTAGATGATTACTCGTTGAATTGAAATTCTTACCTGCCTTTACATGAAAGGGTAACGATGCCTAAAGCATTATCTTCTTCGGAGCAATACTCAACTAAAGTTGTAGGTACCTCGTTTTGTCAGGAAAACCTTATTCGGGTTTGTGGGCCGAAGAAGGCAGCATCAGTTGAATTAGAAGTGGCTGCGGAGCTTATCTTAGAAAATGATAACCAGGCTGATGTGAATGCAGTTGCCGTTATGGTTAATGGTTTAAAGGTTGGTTACTTACCAAAACGAGAAGCAATGATTCACAGAATATTAATTCATGGTTCCGATTACAGCAAAGATAGACTTATTTGTATTGGGAAGATAAATGGGGGATGGGATAACGGTTATGGCAGTTGCGGCCACTACGGCGTAGCTGTTGAACTACCTTATAAAGCAGGGCTTGATATTTTGTCGAATTATTTGCATTCCACATTAAAAGTGTATGATCTTGAGGTCGAGATTCCACAACACAAAATAGAAGATTTGCTGTCATGTCCTTGTAACTAAGGGGCTAGCATTTGCTTTGGTAATGTGAGTGACACTTGACTTAGAGTCTGGCTCAGTCTGCACCCCCCAAATACATGGGAATACACCCCTAATGCTCGGAATACGCCTGCGTAGCTGGTCCACCCCAACATGCGTGGGGAATACCAACTTTAGACTTTCTTTGATTACTGTGCTCGCGGTTCACCCCTACATGCTGGGGGGACACTTGATGTCGTCCATTTCCCTGCGTAGGCTGGTCCACCCCCCAAATACATGGAGAATACGCTGTTGTCTAGGTCTCTGGTGCTGCGCCATCCGGTTCACACCCACATGCGTGGGGAATACGCACTAGGGCAAAGTCAAATTGAGAGGGGCTTTAAATTATTTCACAATAAAAAATACTTGTTAATAGCTTATTCTTTTGCTGTATCAATGAGGTGTTTTATTTTGGCCAGCATTTTATCATCAAAGGGTTCAAAATTGTCATGCCAACCGCCTGCCCGAATTAATGACTCTAAATTCCATTCGGGAAGGGCTCTAGCTCCAAATTCAAGTTCAATGATACGACCCTTCCCGGGTGCAGTTTGAACTAGCAAAGTGGTGTAAGGTGGTTCTCCGCCTACAGCGACAATTTTAAAAGACTTATCATTATGGTTTGAAGGTAACATTAATGCCTCGCTTTTTCATCATTTCTAAAATCTGGTGTAGCGCTTCACCTCCACATACTTGGGGAATACTAGCAGAAGTAGTAAGGTGTTGTACAGTACTACGGTTCACCCCTACATACGTGGGGAATACAATGTGTTTTTAAGAATCTTCATGTTAAACCCCGGTTCACCCCCACATACGTGGGGAATACTATAGGATTTGGGTTATTCCCTAATTTGCTAGCGGTTCAGCCACCCACCTTAATTCTTAAGCTAAGCCTCTTCTTCCTCACAATAGTTCATATCGATGCCAACATGAACAGCATCAGAGGATGGCCCGTTATTGACGGTAATAGAGAACACCAGCAGATCCTAAACTCTACCACCTGAAGACCCATCACCACGGCAAAGATTTCTACCGGCTCCTGACTCGTTGTATGCGAGATTAGGATTCAGCAAGAAACGGCTGGAGGCGATCGTATTTTAAGCATACCATTAGCGTGTGCTTGAGTTGACAAACGGGATCAAAAACGATTGAGAACTCCAAGGCAGATGCGGTTCTTTTTTTTCAAGTTGTGTCATGTGAGGAATAACCATGTTTACGCCCCGCCAAATCATCGACGACATTCGAAAGAAGGAATATGGCATTGGTTTGCCTCCAAATGAAGAATATCAGGAAGTGGTCGCAAAATTGCGAGCGAAAGTAGACAGGGCTCTAAAACCCTTGTCCAAAGATTTATACGCAAAGAGCATTCACTTTGTTTTAGAATTAGTGCAAAATGCCGAAGACAACAATTATGCCTCCGGGGTGTTGCCTGAAATCCGATTTATTCTCAATGAAAAGGCTATTCTGGTTCAAAACAATGAACTTGGATTTGCCGAGGAGAATGTAAGATCATTATGTGATGTCGCAAAATCAAGCAAACTCAAGCGGTTAGGCTATATCGGTGAAAAGGGCATCGGCTTCAAGTCGGTATTTAAAGTAAGCGACGAACCCTACATTTCTTCGAACGGATACAGTTTTAGCCTTCCCATTCACGATCCCTTGACGAATCTTGGATATATAATTCCCGTTTGGCAGGAAAAGATACCAGCCGGAATTAAGCCTAATTGGACCAATATTCTTCTTCCCTTGACACAAAAGGGAAAATTGGAGGCTCCAAAAGTAGCTAATATTCAGCCCAGCCTCTTGCTTTTTCTCAAGAAGCTACGCCGTATTGAAATACACGATGCTACTGGAACCTGCACGAACCAGATTTACCGAGAAGGGGAAGGTAATAGTGTCCAAATCAGCTCTAATGCTGGAACTGATCACTGGAGGGTTGTAAGGCGAGTCTTGCCGGTCCCCACTACTGTCACTGAAGAAAAGCGAGTTGATGTTTTATCAGTTGAAATCGTTCTTGCTTTTCCGTTAGTAGAAGACGGCACTGCCAATTCGTCGTTTGAGCATTCGGTGTATTCCTTTTTACCTATTCGATCTTTTGGATTCCGTTTCGCGATTCAAGCCGATTTTATCCTATCAAGTAGTAGAGAGGATATTCTATCTGATGTTCCTTGGAACCAATGGCTTCGGGACAGGATCCCGCCGTTATTCCTTGAAGCGGTGGAGTTGTTTAAATCAGACGATTACCTTCGGGCTAATTATTTGGCTTTCGTTCCGTCAGCCAAGACGGTCACCGATGCCTTTTTCGAAAAGATTCCCGGAACGATTACTGATCTTTTAAAGGAAACGGATTGCATCCTAACAGCATCGGACCGATGGGCCAAGCCTTCTGACGTACTCCTAGCATCTGAATCCATACGATCACTTCTTTCGAATGAAGAGGTGAAAAAACATCTAAATAAAGAGTTCATCGAAAAAGATTTTCAGGCCGATCTTCATCTACTTACCTTGCTCGGGGTCAAGGGTTTCATCTTTACCGATTTGTGTGTATGCCTTAATGATACGAAATGGCTGGCCGCCAAAGAAGACGAATGGCTGCTCCGATTGTACGCCCACCTTTCCATCTATGCGGGCAAAGAAAAATTGGATGTTTTTCGTAAAATGAGTCTAGTTCCACTTGAGAACGGATGCTTGGAATCACCCACCAACGGCCAAATCTTTTTTCCGTTAAACAAACAAACTAATTATGGGTTTGAAACTGGGCTCCGTATTGTACGAAAGTGCCTTTTCAAGGCCGGAGACTCACAGACTGCTGAAGCAGCACGCAAATTCTTGAGGGACTCCCTTGGCATTCGTTCCCCAGGATCCACCGAAATCATAAACCAGCACATTCTGCCAGTATTTGAAGATAACAACTCAAAAACCAATTGGAAAAGCAAGGGCGAGGGCTTCTACATAGGGGCGGTTGAGTATATCAAGAATCACTTGGATCAGTATGTGAAGGAAGAAGGTTCATTGGAACGGCTGACCAAAAGTTTGTTCATCAAATATATCACTGCAGAAGGCAGTTGGTTTAGAAAGGCATCAATCCTTTATCTTCCAAAGGAATATGACAACGCGAACGACTTGGAGGCAGTGTATCAAGGCATCGAAGACATTAATTTCGTAAATCCGATCTATCTTACCCATTCAGTGACTCGGCTCAAGGCCGCAGAAAAAAATAAGCCAGGCCGGATTTCTATCAAACAGAAACGTGATCTGGCCGATAGTTGGAAAGCTTTTTTTGTAAAAATTGGTGTTGAGACTGTCCTTCGGGTTACTGTTTCGGCAGGAACATCAGATCCGGAAAAGATTGAGTCCAATGACCTTGCCGAGGTGATAAAGACCAAGGATGCGAATCGCCTTGCCCATATTCTGCGGCTGCTTGACAGCGATTGGGACCGATACCGAGATCTACTTTTTGTTGAGCAGTTCGTAATGATTCGTAAAAAGCTGTACTCGTCGAGCCCCAAACCCACCGCCTTTTTAAGGTTGATGTTGAATTCCGAATGGATTCCCACACAAAGCCATGGCCTGTGCAAGCCGTCACAAGTATGCATCGACTGCCCGGAAAACAAAGAACTTCTGGGGGACAATGTTCCGTATCTTAGTGTTTCCATTACAAATGAAGACCTAATTGCCAATCTTGACCTTCAGAAAGAGCCCTCCGTATCAGCGACCCTAGCGTGCCTTCGAGAGTTGGCGGGCAAACCAACTGTGGATATCATTAAAGTTCATCGCCTGTACGACTTTTTAAATAAACATTTTGAGAAGAGCTCTGTGGCTATCACTAAAGCATTTCAAGATGAAGCGTTGATTTACACCCCAGAAGGTCTAATGCGTTTTCACTCTCGGTCTGATGTGTATTGGAAGGACATGTCCAAGCTTTTTGGGAAGAAGCGGGGCTACTTGAGCAAATACTGGCATGACCTACAAGATTTCTTCATCGAAAAACTTCATGTTCGTATGACTCCTGACCCAGAGGATTATGTTGCATTGCTCAAGGAATTAAGCCAAACTAACTCGCTCGATAGCAATGAAGTGCGTAAGGTGTGGGATATTTATCTAGAACTTGAAAAAAATCTAAAGCCCGGTGACAACGACGATGATCCCACTGAGATGACATGGTGGAAGGATTTCGTATCTTCAAAGTTGTTCTGGACCGATAGAGATGAATTTTGGCATAATGAAGAAAATGTGTACATCAACGACGATCAGGAATATTACCAATTGTTTAAAGGGAAAGGGGACTTTGCATTTCTACAACTTCCGGAAAACAAATACCCCAGTTTTAGTCGCTTAACTAACGCCGCAAACCTTCAATTGCTTTCGAGAGTGGTTAAAGTATGTGAGGTAAGGCCCCACCAACCACACCCCAATCCCAAGTTGACAAGCTTGTTGCATGGTGCGGCACCATTTATTGTTCGTTATCTCTATTTTAAAAACAACGAAACATATAAAGAATTACAAGAATCTAAATCATTGGCTGCATTAAACCAAACAAATGTACATAATTGCGATGATCTGACCGTTGCCTATGAGTTTCATGGGGTACGGGTAGAAGTTAACCAGAATAAGGCAGGAACATTGGGTGGGGTTTATTTGCAAAGCGATATTGTTAATCCCGGGGATCATATCGGTGAGCTTTTATCTAACTTACTCAATAACCCTTCAGGCATTAACTCTTTCATTTGCCTGCTTTTGACAAAAAATAACAAAGAGGAAATGGAACTACTGATGGAGACCCATAAGATTCCTCCCATGCCGGTGGATTCACCCCATTCTCTGCTGGCAACCGCTGATTTCAGTGACGAAGCATCTTCCGAGGATGGTTTTATCGAAGACGAACCTTTAGATCAAGGTATTCATTCCTCAGACCAGAATATAAGCGAGTTCGCTTCATTTGGGGGTGGCAAATTAGAAGGCAAGACTCGTTCAGAAACATCCCAGGAATCCAGTGCTACAAAAGAGGATCCTTCTAGCAATGATCCGGCAGAGGCACGGGGCGATGGTATTGTTCCAGAAAAAAGACACACTCAATTTTTATCGGGCTCTTCTGCTTCCAGCACTCCAGCCCATGATAAAAAAAACCGAGAATATGAGGGAAAAATCTTTACCCCAGAAAAGACTAGAGAAGCGTGGAAAAATACGATCAGATCCCAACTGGATCGTGTTGACACCTCAGATGAAAGAAAAGGACATCTAAGACATAATTCAGAAGGCGAAAATGAGTGGACAAACAGTGATAGGCCTGGACGAAATTGGTTTCGTGTACTTGGTCGGCCAAATGAATCGGTTGAATCTACGAATGATAGTAATCCACCCCCATCGGATGATGAAGCCAGGCTAAAGGTCATCGAATATGAACAGCGTCGATCTCGTTTTGCCATTGCCGCACAACCTAATCAGGCGGGTTACGACATTTCAAGTGATGATCAATTTCGAGGAGTAACAAGGCGAATTGAGGTTAAAGGGCTTCTACAGCGGTGGGTTGGGGACGCTACAGTGGCAATGACCGGGCCGCAGTTCGATGCGTCCCGTTGTGAACCTCCTCAGGGTATTGAATACTGGCTCTATGTGGTAGATGGACTTGGCACGGATTCCCCTCGGGTTCATCCAATCCTTCGACCTGCTGCAAAAGTAGAACGAATTTATCTACAGGCTCAGGATTGGCTTAGCGAAATTGATCAGGCAGATCGAGATCGGCTTTCAGATAAAGCTTCTGCAGATTTGGGAATACCAATTATTGAATTTGATGAAATAGCTAAAAAAATTCCCAATTTTACTTTCCTGACGCGTTATCTAAAGGGAGATTTGACCGATATTTTGCCAGTTGGGGGATTTTTAAAGTGCCAACCACTTGACTCCGCACAAGAGTTACCGACTAAGGGTAAACTGGTAATGATGTTAAATACTCAGATTCCATCAACTGACAAAGGGCAAGGTGTTTTGATTGGGGAATTTCGTTGGGGCCTTCGGCAATCTTTAGAAGGGGAGGACTTGTATGTTGAAGTGTCATTTCGACCTAGGGCCCAGGAGCCAGGCTTCAGACCGGTAACCATTAAAGTGACGATGAAGGATTGGCCGAGTTTTCGACCTTACGCAGTTTGCGAAGCCTTGCTGGAAACATAGAGGAGAATATTTCATGGCTAAACTCATACCCAATCTCGACATTACGACGATCCAGAACAAGCCAGAACGCGATGTTGCGGACAGCTTGGTTAATAGTCTAGATAAAGCCTGTTGGGTGTTTCACAGCTATCCTTGGTTGAGGCCAGAACGGTACGATCGGGGCAAGGAGCACTTTCTGGTTGAAGGGGAGGCGGACTTCGTCATTTTTAGTCCAGATTTCGGTTTGTTGATTCTTGAAGTCAAGGGCGGAGATATTTATTACGATTCAGTGAATCACCGTTGGTATCGGCGAACCGATAGAGGGAACGAGGTTTCAATTACGGATCCGTTTCAGCAGGCGCAGAAAAACACTCATGCTTTAGTTGATCAGATTCAAAGGCGACAGTTTCGAGGGGGAGAACAATTGCCTTGTGCTTTTGGTTTCGCAGTAATCTTCCCAGACTGTGAGTACACTGGTCTCCTACCGCCTGGTGCGGATTCGGCCATATTGTTGACCTCCAAAGACCTGCCTTTCCTTGGTCGCAGAATCCCTGAAATCGCCAAGAAGTGGGAACGGAAACCTGCCTGGGCCAGTTTGACGCCAAATGAGGCAGCTAGAATCGTCGAAGGGCTCTCCCCTACTTTTCGTCTTTTGCCAATTCTGTCGCGACTGATCTCAACCCAAGAAGATGCGTTGGTTCGTCTGACAGACCGCCAACAGGAGGCCCTTGAAGGACTTTACGAGAACCCTAGGGTTCTCGTGCACGGCACTGCTGGTTCGGGAAAAACAATGCTTGCCATGGCACGAGCTCAGCGATTTGCCGAGGAAGGAAAGAAAACATTATTTCTCTGTTATAACAAGTCTTTGGCAGACTGGCTTGCTGCATTGATACCCAACAGGCTTCGTCCGAATTGGTCTGTTTATCATTTTCATAAATTGTGCAGCGAATGGTGTTTTGCAGGTGGTATTCCATTTCGTGTCCCAGTGGACGAAAATGAAACCTTTTGGCGAGATGAAGCTGCAAACCTTCTGGACCGAGCCATTGATCGGATTTCCCAACGATTTGATGCTGTTGTTGTAGATGAGGCCCAAGACTTCTTCCCTAATTGGTGGATGCCAGTCGAACTGTTGAATACATTTGCCGAAAATGGTCCGCTTTATGTTTTTTGTGATCCTGCCCAGAATCTCTTTGTTGACACGACCCTGGTGTTCCCGGAACTTCCTGTTCGCTATTCTCTCCCGACGAATTGTCGTAATACACGACGTATTGCCGCAACGTGCGGTCGTGTTCGAGGGATAGAAATCGCCGTCAGAAACGAAGCCCCAGAAGGTGTGCTTCCAAGAGTTGAAGTTGTGCCCGAAGGAGAACGCCAACGGGCGACCTGCGATCAACAAGTGCGGCAATGGCTGAATTCAGGAAGGCTGAAGCCAAATCAGATTGCCATCCTATCTCCAAGAAAACAGGCAAATTCAAGTCTCTCTCAGGTCAAGACATTTGGCGGAGTCCCAATGGTTGACAATCTTTCAGATTGGAAAGAAGGAAAAGGAGTTCTGTATTCAACGGTCAGAGCATTCAAAGGCTTGGAAGCTGATGCCTTGGTAGTGATGGATATCGGGCGGCCCTCTCCCATCCTTTCCCAGGCAGATTTTTATGTGGCTTGTTCACGGGCAAAGCATTTGCTGACAATATTGACCACTACCGAAGGTGTCCTTTAGGTTAGCGCACATGGGTACTGGAGGTTAGCGCACATGGGTACTGGTTTTAATCCTCACCCGAGAAGAGAAGCAACTGCAGCGGTGACTTCAACAGTTTTAGAAAAAAACACATGTTTAAGGCTCGGAATCTAAACTTTAAACCAAGGTATCAACTAAGCCCCTTCCTGTAATGGGTCCTGCAGTCTATAGTCTGTCATCTTTATTAAGTGAGCGTTCGGTAAAGCACAGGTGCCAAAAAGCGAATTAGATCAGATAGGTTTAAATTACTTGATTGGCATAAGCGTGTGAAGTTGCTCTGCAGAAGTAATGGGCAACTTAGTCAGCATATCTCGAAGATAAATCTAAGGATTGATCCCGAACTGTTGGCAAGAAATCTTTCTACATTTGCAAGCTAGTCTTCACATTCATCCACAACATCTTCGGTATTAATGGTGGATTCTAGCTTCTCAAGCTCCCGTGAATACCATTCAAACTCTCCCCGCATCTTCAAGGTATACGAACAAGGCTGCGGGCGATGGTTTATAATGCCCAGCGCTTAGCATATGAAACCCGGTAGCTGGGAAATAGAAGTTATCCTGATTCAAATCAAGCTTGACATGATGCATAGGTAGTTCTTCAAGATGGCAATAGGAAGCGTCACAATATGGTAACCCGGGTTTGAAAATGCGATAGGTTAGCAGGCAGATGCTGGGAGTTCTTTGGGTTAGCAGTGTGGAGATAATCTGCCCTAGATTACTTCGTTTAGAGTTTGGAGTCTGGAGAATTTGTGAATGCAACCTAAAACTCTAAGTAAATTCTAGTGGAGACGTCTCTACTTTCAAGATACAAAATTAAAAAATCAAAAAAATAGCTATTTTTTGGTAATCGGTTTGGTTTTGCAAGTATGGGCACTTCACTGTTAGATAATGGGTGAGTTTTAGGCTTGCTGAGGTTGGCTGGCTTACCCGAGAACAAGGCAGGGTAGGAGCGGGAGAAACTATAGCACCATTACGGGCTTATTGAGTTCTTCGATTTGTAAAAAAGAAAGCCCCACCTGATAAAGATGGGGCCTGGTAGATGAAAGGAGTGCGGTTAAAGCCTTGAAGCCTAGTTAAGGGCTCATGGCCCAAGGATTGATGCGCTTGGTTTTGCTTTTTTAAGCGCTGCAACTTGTTCGTTGGTTGTGTTGGTGTCGTAGATCATTACTTATAGTAGATCGAATTAAGGTTGTTAATTTGAAGGAGCTAACCCTTCTGCCCTTAGCAAGGGCGCGGGGGGAACCTCTTCGGGGTATCGAGCCAATCCAACATTCCTTGATTGATGGGGAAATCGGCTTCGTAATTCGATAAGCTATCCTCACCAATGTTGAATTAAGAGGATCCGACTATGCCTGGCCAAGTTCTAAAGAAGGTTTTCGATGAGGCGGCTCAATTATCAGGTATTCCTGTAATATTCCGAGCTTCTGACAGCTTGCAGACCCAGGCTACCTTAAAGATGGCTAGGAATGGCGAGCTTGCTCATATCATTCAATATCACACCAAGTATGCGATGCACAAAGAGTACCTAGGAACTTTCCAAGCAGGATTTATTCTTAGAACCTTCGGCGCTAATCAAAGTAATCGCTTTGAGGTTGGCTCCACCCCATCAGGGCGGGATGAGGGGCAAAAGTTGGTATCTGAACACTTTCAGCGATTGGGAATTAATCTTCCCGATAATAAGCTTAGGCACTTCGCAAGTGCTATATACGATGGACTGGGAATACAGATTAGGTCTGTACCTGTGGGGCTCAGAATAGATTCGTGGATTCTGACCAACTACCCAGAGCTTAAAGACCAACAGAGAGCAATCATTCATTCGCAACTTGAAGAAAACACCAAGCCTCTTAGTGCAGAAATTAGAAAAACCACCCCTAAAAAGCATTATGATGCCAGCCTTACGATTAATGCTGCATTTGCTTCATTCTGGGCAAAGGCTTGGGAGCTGCAGCCATTGGAGGCTCCTTATGCATTGGCAGGTTTTACTTCTAAATCTGAGCTGTTAATCAAAGCTTTCCATGAGACAATGCTTGATGCTGACCACGATAAAGAGTTGCTGCAGAAGTGGATAGATATCTTGGGGGTTAAAAGCTGGT
>Ga0209296_1000425_pt1 | contig 36419 bp, 52 predicted proteins | sample S_130206_EF_Meta_FD_187319 | JGI IMG/M metagenome (GOLD analysis project Ga0209296, IMG submission 187319) | Freshwater microbial communities from Lake Simoncouche, Canada to study carbon cycling - S_130206_EF_MetaG (SPAdes) (version 2) | ecosystem: Environmental > Aquatic > Freshwater > Lake ... | reverse complement strand
GTCAACTAACCTAGCTACTAGCGGTGCTAACGCAACTGCGTCAGGTTATGTCGGGCAAGCTAACGCCATCAATCAAGGCATTAGCGGCGTAAGCAATGCTTACTATCAAAACCAAATGCTTAATTTGTTAAGAGATAGACAAACGCAGTCTGCGCCCTTTACTGGAGTACCATAATGGCACTTGATACCAACATTGCGCTAGGCGTACGCCCAATTGAACAGCCTAATATGCTTGCCCAAATGGGGCAAATGATGCAATTGCGAAGCGCTCAACAAGAGTATGAAGGACAAAACGCATTGCGCGATGCTTTTGCATCCGGTGGCAGTTTAAGCGACCCCGCGTTTGTTCAGCGTTTGCGCGCAGCTAACCCTAAAATGGCGTTAGACATTGAGGCTAAATACTTAGCCGGACAAAAAACACAAAGCGAATTGTTAGGCGCGGCGTATAAAAACTCTCGCGAAGCCCTTACGATGGTTAACTCGCCTGAAAGTTTACGCGCATACACGGTTAGCCAGTTTAACGACCCTGTAATGGGCCCTGCGCTCAAAGCGCGAGGATTAACGCCTGAAATTGCGCTTGCAAACTTAGACAAAGAAATTTCAACGTCAGGGTTTAATACCGTACTTAAAAAATCCGCAATGGGGTTGGACAGTTTTTTTAAAGATGAAACGTCGCGTCGTAACACGGACGTAAGTTCGGGCGCAAGTTATCAACAAGCTGAAACTGCACGGCAACGTTTAAAAATGGAACAAAGTGGTACTTGGACTAAAGGTATTATTGGGGATCGTGTAGTGTTGGTAAATAACCGCACCGGCGAAATAAAAGATGCGATGATGCCTGAACTTGAACCAAGCGGTACGGTTACTGTTGGTCCTATCACTACCATACCCGAGCCAACAGGTGGTGGAGCGGCGCCAATAAACGCTTTAGCGCCTCAGCCTGCTGCGGGCGCGGCGCCTGTAACTAACGCTTTGGTACAGCCACCGGCAACGCCCGCACCTGCGCGGCAACCTTTAACTACGTTTAACCCACAAAAAGTAGCGAAAGAAACCGTTAACGCTGCTGGCGATGTTACGCAATTTAATGAACGCGGCGAAACCATACGCGTGGTGCCTAAAGCTGGTAAACCTAGCGCTGCGGTTGAAAAAGAACAAGCCGCAATACAAAAAGTACCTGAAGCAATTGCAATGAACAACGACGCTATTCGTAAAATTGATGAGATGATTGGCGGCGTAGACGCAAGAGGCAATCCGTTAGAAGGTGCAAAAGGCCAGCCTCACCCAGGGTTAAGCAAAGCCACCGGTTTAGGCGGCGGCGTTATGCGATTCTTCTCCGGCACCGAAGGTAAAAACTTTGAAATTAGGCATAAAGAAGTTTTGTCACAAGCTTTCTTAGATGCGTTTGAAGCCCTTAAAGGCGGCGGCGCTATCACCGAGAAAGAAGGTGATAAAGCTACGGCCGCGCGCACCCGTATGGATTTGGCACAATCTAAAGAGGAATATATAACCGCCGCGCGCGAATACCAAGGTGTGCTAAAACGTGGTGTAGAGAACGCTCGAGCCCGTATGCAACGATCAGGCACAGCGCCCCCTGCGGGCGCACCGGAAGACCCATTGGGAATTAGATAATGGCAACAATTGCTGAAGTTCGCGAAAAGTATCCGCAATATGCAGATATGCCGGACGCGGCGCTAGCCGACGCATTGCATAGCAAATTCTATGCAGATATGCCAAAAACGGATTTTTACACCAAGATTGGGTTAACGCCTAGCAATGGTATGCCCGCGCCTCGGCGAGAAGAGCCTAGCATGGCTACGCAATTTGGCCGCGCTACAGCATCCGCGCTTGATACGACCGTGGGCAGCGTTATTCCTTTTGTCGCCGGTCAAGTAGCCTACCCGTTTATCCGCGCGGCAAACGTGTTGCCTGGCGTTAATATGCCCGCCAAACGCGCTGAAGAGATTACCGGCAAACTCACCGGCGCCCTTGACCAGCCTTTTGGTAAAGCCTTTGGTGTTACTGAAACGCCCGAATACAAAGGCGAGGCCAGTAATCAAGTCATGCAGTTTATCAGCGAAAACATTAACAAGGGCGCTGATTGGGTGTCTGCAAGGACAGGCATCCCCGCGCCTGACGTTGTCAACATGGCACAGACACTTGCCATTGGCGCGCCTAAAGGCGTCAAGATGGCCACGCCTTACGTTCGCGAAGGCGCGGCTACGGTTAAAAGTGCGATTCAAGACATCCCGCCAATCAAAGCAGCTATTGAAAAGTCCACCGAAAAGAGAATTGCGCAGAGTTGGGAACGTGCGCCTCAGATTGAGGCTGCTCAGTTAGCCCAAAAGTACGAAATTGCGCTTGACCCTGCGCTATCAAACCCGACTGCGCGCAACCGGTTGAAGTCAGCGGTTGTGGGCGAAACAGGTTTAGACACCAAACTAGCCGTATACAACGAACCTAAATGGGCAGCGATTGTAAAAGACGATTTGGGGCTTGGGCAGAACAGCGTACTAGATAAGAAAGCGTTTGACACGGCGCGCGCGGCGCCCGAAGTGTCGGGGCCGTATGAGGCTGTGCGTAACATTCCCTCGGTGGTTATTCCCGAAACGACTTTGCAATCGCTTGACCGTCTATATGTCGAGCCGTTGTACGGCGACACAGGCCAAGCGGCAAAGTCCAACGCGTTTGTTGATAAGCTAAAAGCTGATTTAGCCCAAGGCGGCAACGGTACAAAATTGCTAGATAGCATCCGCAGCTTGCGCCAAGACGCCCAAGGTATCTACCACGCCGAGAAAGCGGGCAACCCAATTACGCCTGAACAACGCGCCAACGCCAACGCTAAGATGGGTGCGGCCACCGCGCTTGAAGACGCTATTACGTCTAGCCTTGAGTCACCTAAAGCGCGCAGCGACTTTAACCGCGCGCGTACGCGCATGGCGCAAATCTATGATTTAGAGTCAGCAACCAATTTTGCAACAGGTAAAGTTGACCCGTCAATACTTGGCAAGATGGCCGCCGAGGGCAAGCCCATGTCAGGTGTAGTAGGCGACTTGGCTTTGATTGCAGCAAACTACCCTGAAGTCAGTCGTTTAAACGCAACCAATAAAACCATCCTACCGCGTATGTCACGCGCCACAGTAGGTGGGTTAGTAGGTAGCGTAATAGGTGGCTTGGCGGGGCCTGTGGGCGCCGCAGCGGGTATGGGTATAGGCGCGCTAGGTAGTGACATTGCGGGGCGTATTTCAGCCAAGCGCATGACGTCGCCAAGCTACCAAGCCTCGCGGGCCATCCCTACAGATTACCGTCCACCGGTCAACAACTTGCGCCCTGTCGAGCCTGGCCAATCCAACATTGTGCCGTTTGACCCGCGTAATGGTCCAAACTTTGTATTCCCCTCCGGCGAAACCGTGCGGATGCCTTTTGACCCCAACCGACCTGACGCGCGTCAGCCAATGGCACAAGGTCAAGCGCCCGCACCGGTCAACGCTTTGCGTCTTGGTTTAGATCAGGCGCCCGAAGTTACGGCTAGATTGCGTGCAGAAGACGCAAGGCGCGCGCGTATGGCTCAAACGGCTGAAGCCCAAGGGTTGGCTGCTGAAGCTAGCGCCCGTGCGCCCACACGCGGGGGTACGATTCTTGATCTAGACCCTGTCAGCGGCAAACTGACGCCAGTAAGCCAAGGCATTCGCGGCGCTACGCCCGAAACCTTCCAAAACTATATGTCATCGCTTAAAACCGCTGTTGACAAAGTGACGTCCAAGCAAACCTTTAACTTGACCGCCGCTGAAAAGATTGCGTGGGAAAGGACCAAGTTTGACATTGCCGAGATTGACCCAGGCTTTAAAGCCTTGGGCGACAAGGCTATTGCCGAACGCATGATGGACCGTAAGTGGGTCGAGGGTGCCGTTGTCAAAGCGCGAGAGCAAGCACGGGCGTTTGAAGAGATTGCCAAACGTGCAAAGACCGACGCCGATATTCGTGCCGCTCAAGCCTCACGCGAGAAAATGCTTGATGTTGCTGAGATGATGGAGGAAAATCTACGGGCGCCTCGCGCTGACGCATCACGCAAGCAACAAGGCCCCAAGACGCGCACCGCAATTCAGAACAACATGATCACCAACCGCACCAACCGTAACGCATTAAGGGAAGATTAATGGATTGGCAGAACTTCATCAACTTAGGTGCCGGTTGTCTACTCGCGGTGGGTGGATGGTTTTGTCGTCAGTTATGGGATTCTGTGAAAGAACTCAAGACTGACATTGCTAATCTCAAGTTGCACGTCAGCGACGCGTATGTCAAGAAGTCCGAGATCGACACAATTAAGTCTGAGATGGACAAACGCTTTGACCGCGTTGAGATGTTGCTTGACCGCTTGTTCGATAAACTTGAAGCTAAGGCAGACAAATAATGTTCCCTATCATGGATATTCTTGGCATTGGCATGAAGGTGCTGGACAAGTTTTTTCCCGATCCCGAACAGAAAGCCCGCGCCCAGCTTGAACTCATGCAGATGCAGCAGAATGGCGAACTTGCCAAGATGCAAGCTGATATGCAAGAGCAAGGCGAACTCACCAAGCGCCAAGAGAACGACATGAGGTCTGACTCATGGCTCTCCAAAAACATTCGCCCTATGACCCTCATAGCCATCCTAGCGGGCTACTTTATCTTCGCCATGATGTCAGCGTTTGATCTTGATACAAACGAGAAGTATGTTGAGTTGCTTGGGCAATGGGGCATGCTTATTATGTCCTTCTACTTCGGTGGGCGCACCCTTGAGAAGATTATTGACATGAAAAGAAAATGACCGTTGCCGACCGCATCACCATAATCTGTTGCGTGTCGTTGTCCATCGTGCTGTTGTCCACGGTGGTTGTGGTGCTGATTGGTTTGTTTGATCCATTAGTCGATAACGCTGAAATATTTAAGTTAATCAACCCTGCGTTTAATATGATCACCGGCGCGTTTGTAGGAACAATCGCCGGAATTAAAATAGGCAAAGACGATGCTAAGTAATTGGGATAATGCTTTTAAATTGATGTTGAAGTCGGAAGGGGGCTATGTTGACCACCCCGCTGACCCTGGTGGTCGGACAAACTTAGGTGTTACCCAAGCTACTTGGGAAAACTGGGTAGGCCGCGCAAGTGATGAAGCCGAGATGCGTAGCCTGACGCCTGAGAAGGTCGAGCCCCTGTACAAGAAAAAGTATTGGGATGCCGTGCGCGCCGACGATCTTCCTGTCGGGCTAGACTACCTAATGTTTGATTTTGGGGTGAACGCGGGGCCTGGGCGCGCCATCAAGCTATTGCAATCTGCCGTGGGTGTGACACCTGACGGTGGGTTTGGCCCCATGACGTTAGCTGCTGTGCAAGCCATTGATCCTGTTGAACTGATTGAGAAGTTCAGCCAAGCCAAGGAAGACTTCTACCGCTCCCTTGGCACCTTTGCAACCTTTGGCAAAGGCTGGCTAAACCGTGTGGCTGACGTCAAAGTCAAAGCCAATTCAATGCTCGCATAAGCGCGCGGCGCCACAGGGGAATGTACGGTCGAACGTACCGCCCCGTGTGGATTGAACGCGCGATGCGCCCTGTCCAGTTGGCGTCAGTGCGGTTAATATTTCTTGATGCAGTATTCACAATACCCTCCTAAAAGATCACTACAGACTTGACCACAGCCGTCGCAGATTAACTCGGGCGGAAATGTTGGTGGGGGCTTCTCGCGTGTGTTAAACAGCCACAAGAGCGCCGCTACCATCAGGGCCATCGACGCATAGAACCACATTATTATGTCGTATACCATTTTGTTTCTCCAATAGAATTTGAATGTCCACGCGTAGCATCAAGTGCTGGTGGCGCAGCCGTGCAATGTCATCGTCGATCTGTGCAAGGTTCTCGATGATTTGTTTGTACACTTGGTTTTCGGTCATGTCCTCTCCTCAATGTTATAAAACCAATCGGTGCCGGTTGTCCACTTGCGTGTGCCGTCTACCGTCCAAAAAGTTTGTGCTGCTTGAAAGTCAGGGTGCTTGGTGTCAGCAGGGATAAGGCTTTGGTCGTACCACAGGCACCGGTTGTTAGGCTGACAAGCAAACTGACCATTGTCGAGTCTGAGAAAGTTAAAACTTTTATGTTCCTCGGCCTGTTCGGTAAAGCCAGTGTCCACGTCTTGACCATCGGCGCAGAAGTCCACCGTAAACAGGTACTTGCCGTACACCCACGTCTTGTCTTTAGACATAAACTTAACGCCCAGGTTACGCAACCCGATCTTCTCAATGACCGTAAACTTGTAACCCATACAATCCCAAAGCTGTAGGACGTCAATAGGAAGTGCCGCAGGGCTATCGGTGTGCCACACATAGGCGTGGATAGGCAACTTGTCGTAGAGCGCGCTGTAGGCGGGCAGAAGGCTCTCAATGCGAAACACCTGACCCCTGAGTGCTTTGATGCTCACCCAAATAGCCGGTTCGTATTCGCCGTGGCCCTTGGTGAAGTTGTATAAAAACTCTCGGCGTACGAAACACTTGAGCGGGGGTAAGGATGCGACGATGTAGCTCATCCTAGTTTTTCCTTTGTCTTGTTTGCGTAGTGCATGGCAACTTCATATGCCACACGGTTTGCTTCAATACTAAGGTCAGGCGCAAACGCTTGACGTAAGTTTGTGTAAGCATCAAAAATCTGTTGATGATGCCCACTCTTCTCTAGCAGCGATTGCGCCAAGTCCAACGCATATATTGCTTTCTGTATTGTGTCGCGGTCAATCATGGGCGTAATCCAAAAGGGTTATGGGCGTGTTTGACCATCAAGTTTTCGCAGACCTGCATATTCGTGGGTTTGGTCAGTACATAAGTGGCTGGCTCTACACCATCACCTACGCGCATAAGCAGACCTTTCATCTGTAGTCGACCCAACGCGCTGTAGATGCTGCTGCGCTGTACCTTGCAATGCTCGGCAAGTTGCTGCGCGGTCTTAGGTGTGCCACAAAAGGTCATTATCTTGTCGCCTGTTCTCATGGCCGCAGACCCTCTTTCAACAGTTCAATACGCTCACGCGCCACACGCAGAGAGTTCGCGCGCTGGTGCAAGCGCAACAACATCTTCACCCTACGTTCGTGGGTGCGTTCGTACTCAAGCATAGCCATGATCTCTTCTTCAGTCAGCGTGGCCATGTTCTCATTTAGTTTTCGCCAAGTGATTTGCATATCTTTCCTCCAGTTTTTTAACAGTTACAAAAACACGGTTGTAGGCCCGTGTCGCTTCGTTCATTAACTTCTGCCTGTGGCGCAACACGTCCTTGGTCGCAGACAATTGCGCGCGTAGTAGATCAATTTTCATCAAGTTGTTTCCTTATCTCAGTTAAATCTCGGCGCACGGCGAACAATTCGTCGGCGTACCTAATGAGTTCCTCGCGCATCGCTCTGTTTGATTGCTGCAAATCCCGAATGTACTTAGCCGTTTCGTCTTGCTCTTCATGGGTCATAAAGTACCCACGTTCAAGGTTGCGTAGTATTTTGTCAGGCGTCATTTCTGCCACCTTGCTCTAATACCCTCGGCAGCAACCTCAAGCACCGCGCGGCGAATGTCATCGACCCTGCTAGCCATCTCTTCAACCAACCGCGCACAAGCCTCACGCTCCATTAAGATGGCATTTTCAACAGCCGCAACCATTGCAACCTTGACTTGCTTTTTGCAGTCTTCAAAACCTTTTTCGTAGGGGGTCATTTCAAAGCCTCCAAGGCAATATCAGACACGGCGCGTTTGTCATGCAACGCCGCCCAAATCTTCTCATCAACGGTATTGTTGGTGAGTAACACATACACCCACACGTCATTCTTCTGCCCCGAGCGGTGGATACGCCCTACGGTCTGCTCAAAGAGTTCAAGGCTCCAAGGCAATGACAGAAAGACCATCCTGCAACCGCCGTGTTGCAAGTTAAGCCCATGCCCTGCTGACTTGGGGTGGACAAGTAGCAACTCCACTTCTCCCTTATTCCAGCGGTCAATAGCGTCTTTGTCGTCAAGGGTGACGGCGTGGGGGTACTGGCGCTTGAGTTCGGCAAGTTCTTCTTTGTAGGTGTAGGCGATGATGGTGTTGGCACGCTGATTCTCCTCTAGTAAATCATCAAGCAAATCAAACTTGTGACGGCTTAACCATATTGCTGTCTGTACGGTATCAAACCTACCTGGGCTTTCGCTTGCCGTTGTGTTGGTGTGATAGATAAACCCTGACGCCATCTGTTGCAGTTTGCCCGTCACGACCGCCGCGTTGATTGCCTCAATGTGTGTATCGCCAAACAACAACACAAAGTCTTGTTTCATTGTCTTATAACTCACCATGTCCATGTCACAGCGCATCTCAACGGTGTGGCATGGCGGCAACTTGTCAACGTACTCACCAGGCTCAAGCAAATAGGTCGCGGGCTTGATACGCTCCATCACCGATTGCAACGCCTTGGGGCGTGGTGCCCACTCGCCGTATTCTTTGTTCATCAGCACAAAGTACGTTTGCATGAACGCGCCCTTGCTGCGCCCGAGCAACGATTGGTCAACGATCTTGCATTGACCAAACACGTCTTCTAGACCGTTAGATGTAAACGATCCGGTCAGGCCCCAGCGCACGGTCATAGGTTCAATGACTTTTAACAACGCCTTAAAGCGCGCGCCCGAGGGGTTCTTTAGCCGTGTCAGTTCGTCAAACACAATGCCGTCAAAGTCTAACTCTTGCTCGGCTAGCCATTGCAGATTGTCGTAGTTGGTCACAACGACGCGCGCGCCAAGCGCAGCCAAGCGTTGCGCGGGAGTGCCCACGGCTACGGCTATGTCAAGGTCGGGTGCCCACTTGACAGCCTCGGCTGGCCATACGCTTGTGGCAACCCGCTTGGGGGCGAGCACTAGCCAACGACGCACAGGTGAGGCTTGCATAGCAGTCAACGTAATCGCCGTCTTACCGGCTCCTACGGGGGCCAGTATCATTGCGCGGTCATGCGCGCGGAGAAAAGCGGCGGCTTCAGTTTGATAAGGTCGTAATGTAAGCATCTACTTGTTCCTTAGTCCATAGTGTTGTGTAGTTTTGATTTAATCTCGCCATGTCGGCAGCAAAAATTTTTTGTAATTCTGACAATCGACCCCCTTTGGTCTTTAACTCTACAAACCATGTCGCCCCATTGGGCAAACACGCTATACGGTCAGCTACGCCGCGGTGGCTGGGCGACGTGAACTTATACGTTTTGCCCCCTGCGCGTTCGACCGCCCATTTAAAATAATGCTCAACCTCAGACTCCTTCATAGCGCGACACCGTTTCAAACTTTTGCTCAGGCGTGATGCAAATAGCACCGCACTCAATGTCTGGCAACGGCACATCACGCCCAGCCTTGGGGTCTAGTTCATCTAAGAACACACGCTTGCGCTTCTTGTCGCCAGCATATGACTTGTTAATGGCCACGCCCATCTTGCGTTCTTGCTTGGCCATGCGGTCAAACGCTTCGGGGAAGTCCACACGAATCTTGTTCCAGTAGCCCGCCTGACCTTTGACACAACCAATGCAGTTATTGTTGTTGTATCCCAACTTGTACATCGTAGGCAGTTCAATACCGGCCTCTTGAATGATGCGGTAGCAATCTTTCTTAGTGGTGTCGCTCAATATCCACTCGACTTTGACGTCTGAGTTTTGGTCTTCAAAGCGCTCTATGCGCGCCTCTTCGTCTTTAGTCAATCCAAAGATGTGCAAGTCACCTGGGCGCTCGTACAGTTTGCGTACATTCTTTTTAAGTTCAGTTGTGCAACGCGCGCCGCCCACGCCGATCAGCCAGCCCGTCTTATCGAACACATCAAAAATGTCAGCGTACTTAGTTGATTTCAATAGCTTAATTTCTTTGCCGATCCACTTGGCGACGTCATTCAGAAAGCGCATATTGTCGGGGTGTTCGTACGCCAACGTGTCGCAGTACAACACTTCGCAGTCGGGGTACTTATCAACCGCCATCTTGGCAGCTACCGCTGACGCCGCGCCGCAGCTAAACCAAACTAGTTTTCGCATTTATTTCTCCTTTGATGTAAAAAAGTATAGCACAAGCAAAAAATCGTGTACAATTAAATCTCTCTAAACTAAATTGGACTACACGAAATGAAACACAAACATTACGACATGATTGTCGCTTGGGCTAACGGCGCGCAAATTGAAGTTGAAGAACCTGAAGGTAATTGGACTCCTCTGCCTATACCGCAATGGTATGAACATAATCGCTATCGTGTAATGCCTGAACCAAAACCTGACATTTGCACATTTTTAACAGTTGCTTACGGTCACACAGGTGTGCAATCTATTTGCAGGTACGGTTCAGACAATGTGAAATTTACCTATGACGGTGAAACACACAAGTTGAAATCTGTGGAGATAATTTAAATGAATCACTCAACTATTGTCGGCGGCTCGACTGCCAAACGCGTTATCGCTTGCCCTGCCTCAATTGAACTGGTCGCTAAAATGCCGCCAAAGCCGTCTAGCAAGTACGCTGACGAAGGCACGTTGTTACACGACGCCATTAGCCAAATCCTTGACTGCAAGGCAACCGACGTTGTAGGTATGGTCTACGAAGGCATTACGCTGACTCAGGAACTTTACGATGACAAGATTGCTGTGGCGCTTGCGGCGTTGGATGAAATTGATCCCGACAAGCAGATGGAGTTTGTTGTGGAAAGTAGTGTCAACTTTGGTGATCTTCTGCCAGGCGTGTTTGGAAGTGCTGACCTACTTGGCCGGATCGGTAAGAAGGCAATTGTCTTGGATTGGAAGTTTGGCAATGGCGTGGCTGTTGAGGCAACTGAAAACTACCAAGGTATGTTTTACGCTGCTGCTGCAATGCACACGCCTGAAACTCAATGGGTGTTTGAGGATGTTGAGGAAATTGAAATCATCATTGTTCAACCGCCGATGGTAAAGCGTTGGGTGACAACGCCTAAACGTATCGCCGAGTTTGAGTTTGATTTGGTTGCGGCCGTCAACGGTAAGCGCACCAAGATGCAGACAGGTGAGCATTGCCGTTGGTGCGCGGCCAAACCCACTTGCCCGATGGTTACCGGTGCTGTTGATCGTGCGCTAAAAACCGCGCTTGTGCGCCTTGACGCAGAGAAGATAGGTGAGTATCTTGCACAAGCTGATCTGCTTGAAGAATGGATTGATTCGGTGCGTGTACTGGCGTACGATATGTTAGAGAACAACGTGCGTGTGCCAGGCTACAAACTGGTCGCCAAACGAGGCACACGTCAATGGGTGAATGACCAAGTAGCAAAAGATTTACTAGGTGACAAAGCGTATGAGAGTAAGCTAATCTCTGTCGCTCAAGCCGAAAAAATTATTGGCAAAAAGAACTTTCCGTCTGACGTAGCTGTAAGCGTGAGCTCGGGCAGTACGTTGGCTGCGGAATCTGATCCGCGCCCAGCGGTTTTAAATCTAGGTAAGCAACTCGCTAACCTAAAACTACTCTAAAAGGTACTCTAAATGTTTAACTTAGCTAAATTACCCGAAGTAAAGTCACTCTCTACAGCCTTGCGTACCATTCAAGCCGAAGTTGGCCCGACTGGCGTTGTCATCATTAAGATGGACAAGACCGGTCATTGGGTCTTTGGTGCTGACCAAACCGAAGTCGAAGCAGACTCAACTTGGGCGGTCAATCCCTTTTCGTTTGTGCATGGTTTTATCGCATGGGGCGATGGGGAAGTGTTGGGCGAAAAGATGGTGTCGGTATCTGAGCCATTACCTGAAACTGATGACGCGCCACCCCAAGCCAAAAAAGGTTGGGAAACGCAAGTCGGTATGTCGCTTAAGTGTGTATCAGGCGAAGACAAGGGCATGGAAGCGCGTTACACCACCACCTCGGCCGGTGGCAAACGTGGCGTACAGACCTTAGCCGTGGCTATTGCCGAACAAGTGGATAAAGATCAAACCAAACCTGTGCCTGTTGTGTTACTTAAAAAAGAACACTACCAGCACAAGTCCTATGGTCGTATCTTCACACCGCTTTTTGACATTCAGTCGTGGGTCAGCATGGATGGCGAAGAACCCGCCTCTATCGAGCCTGTTGCCGAAGAGGCCGCAGCACCCGCCCGCCGTCGTAGGAGCGCAACATGATTGACTTGAACCTTACAGTTGCAGAAGTCAATTCGATCATGGCTATGCTAGGGCGTCAACCTTACGAACAGGTTGAGGGTTTGATTGCAAAAATCCGCGCGCAAGCGTTACCGCAGTTGCCAAAAGAGTAAGGTTTAGGGGGCGGTTAGGCAAGCATTTGAGGATGTCGTAAGCGCGTGTTTTTCTTGCCTTCCAACGCGCAGTTAGTAACGGCCAAATCAACGCCCCCACCTATAAATTAAGGTAAATTAAAAATGGAACCATTAAATTTTTGTCGTCAAATTAAAAAATCGTACGCCGAATCGTGGCGACTTGATTATATTAAAAAAGAACTACCAAAAATGCCTGTAGATGTATTAATAAAAGGTTTAGATTCAGCGGTTAAATTTACTTTACCGAATGATGGCAAAATTATAGTAGATACAAAATTAAAAGGTCTTATTGACATTACTGAGTTACGTTTGCCTTATAAAGATATTGTTTTAGAATTTGTTTTAGTTGGTTCAAGATTAAAAAAAATAGTTATTCATGCGATTGAAGATGAATTGCGTATAGTGATATGTGTTTGGGGAGGAACAGATAATGCGTGGTTGCCTTTTGTGCTTGCAAGCATACCTAAAATAAATTTTATACGGGTTAACGCAGACAATAGTTTAAGTTTTGCCGTTCAAAGGCATTTGATAGAAGAAAAATATAAAACAGAAATGAATTTATTGTCGGGTTTGGGCGCTGACACGTTGCTTGGTTTTCTTAACGCTTTGGCGTGCAGTAATGTTAAAGCTGAAAAATTACCTACCCGCAAACCTAGCAAAACGCTTGGTGCGTTGCCCTTTGATGAATACCATGTGCTGACCATCGACCGCCCAGCGGGCACCGGCAACGGCCACGCAGGGGGCAGCCACCGCAGCCCACGCGAACACTTGCGTCGGGGCCACATAAGACGTCTGCCAACTGGCAGCAAAATATGGGTAAACGCAGCGATTATCAATGCGGGGGCGGGTGGCAAAATCCGTAAGCAATATGCTATGGGTTGACTTTGAAACCCGTAGCTATTGTGACCTTAAACGTCACGGTGTCTACAACTACGCCCAAGACGCAACGACCGACGTGTTGTGCATGAGCTACGCCTTTGACGATGAAGACGTTGTGACGTGGTTACCTACGCAGCCCTTCCCCAAGCGTGTACGCGATCACACCGGCCTGATCTACGCCCACAACGCAGCCTTTGAACGTTTGATCTTTTGGTACGTCTTACAGATCAACTTCAAGCTAGAGCAGTTCTATTGCACCGCAACACAAGCGCGCGCCAACTGTGCGCCTGGTTCACTTGAGGATGTGGGTCGCTTTGCCGGTGCAAGCATGAAGAAAGATTACCGTGGCGCGCAGCTTATCCGTGCGCTGTGTGTACCGCCCTTTAAAGACGACCCTGCGCTGATGCTTGAAATGGTGCAATACTGTGAGCAAGACGTGCGCGCCATGCGCGCCGTCAGTCAAAGCCTACGCCCCTTATCAGATGAAGAACTGGAGGACTATCATGTCAACGAAAAAATCAACGACCGAGGTGTACTGGTGGATGTGCATCTTGCCAGCGCAGCCATCTCTTACGCGGCCATCGAACTCGCGGACATACAGTCCATTGTCAGAACCGTCACCAATGGCGCGATCACGTCAGTCCGCTCGCCGAAGATGCGCGAATGGGTTAAAGAAAGATTAAGTACAGAACATTTAAAACTAATGGAGATTGAAGATGGAAAGTATTCGATTGACAAGCGCGTTCGCGCAAACCTACTCGCGGTCGAAGACTTACCGCCCGACGTTGAGCAAGTTATCCAATGTGCCGATGATCTTTGGGCGTCGAGCGTTGCGAAGTTCTCACGCTTACGCGACTTGGCAGATGTGGAAGATAGTCGCGTCCGTGGCGCGTTTGTCTTTGCCGGAGGATCGGCAACAGGCCGCGCGTCTTCTTACGGCGCTCAAGTCCACAACTTCACAAGAAAATGTGCCAAAGCGCCCGAGTCTGTTAGAGAGAGCATGGTTCTCGGACGTTCCATCGTTCCCGAGTTTGGTAAGAGGGTCACAGACGTTTTAAAAGGGATGCTGCGCCCCGCGATCATACCCGCCAAAGGTAAGTCCTTGGTCGTAGCCGATTGGGCTCAGATCGAAGCGCGCATGACCCCGTGGTTGTCAGGGCGCGGCGATGACGTGCTAGACGTGTTTAGGTCAGGGCGTGACATCTACGTCAGAGAAGCCGCCGCCATGTACAAGATACCTGAAGACCAAGTGACCGCCGATCAGCGTCAGATTGGTAAGGTCGCAATCTTGGCTTGCGGGTTTGGCGGGGGTATTGGCGCGTTCTCTGCAATGGGTCGAGCGTATGGGTTAACCATGACCGAATCAGACGCGCAGCGCACCGTGGACGCCTGGCGCCGCGCTAACCAATGGGCGGTCAGGTACTGGCAAGAGTTGGAAACTGGCTACATGATTGCGATGCGAAATAAGGGCAAAGAAATCGTGGCGGGTAGGGTTACATACCTGTTTGATGGTGTTCACTTATGGTACGCTTTACCCTCGGGCAGAATTCTCTGTTACCCCTACGCCAAACTTGAAGAAGATGGTATCTCATACGCCAAAGCAGCATGGAAGCCCGCCGTTGACGCTAAAGAGTGGCCACGCGCACGACTATGGCGTGGCTTGGCCTGTGAAAATGTCACCCAAGCCGCAGCGAACGACATATTACGTTACGCTCTCCGAGCCCTTGACGACGTTGTACTCCACGTTCACGACGAAATTGTTATTGAAACCGATCAGCCTGAAACCGTCACCGAGCGGTTAAAGCAAGTTATGTGTACGCCGCCCCCGTGGGCGCAAGGTCTGCCACTAGACGCCGAGATTCAAACAATGACTCGGTACGGCAAGTAAAAAAAAAGCCACCGGCTAGGGTGGCTTCAAAACAACTAAGGAGTATTGCATTGGACTTCGTCGATTATATTTCAAAAGTCGCTCCCGAGGGTGAAACTTGCCTATTAGTCAAGCAAAAGCCTGTTGGAAAAGAACAACACGCCGATGGCACGATCAAGGCGACATGGCCAGCTTTTTACCCCCATGAGTACAAAGAGGGCGGCGCATGGTACGCCAATACCGCATCTTTTATTGTCGATCGGTTTAAAAGCAAACCCAGCGCATCAATCCACAACTGCGACCATGTTGCCTTTCTTGTCCTTGACGACGTGGGCACCAAATCCAAAGCACCTCCGCTTGAGCCCACTTGGAAGATCGAAACCTCACCGGATAATTTTCAATGGGGCTACACCTTTGCGTTAGACGATCAACCCACGCATCAAGAGTTCAGCGCAGCGATCAAAGCGATAGCCGAGGCCGGTTACACCGATAAGGGTGCCACCAACGCGGTGCGGAATTTTAGGATACCTGGTAGCGTTAACCTCAAGCCCGAGCGCGCAGGGTTTAAATCAATCCTGACGGAATTTCACCCCGAGCGTGAGTTTAGTTTGCCGCAAATTATGGGTGCCTTCGGCGTGACTTCCGGCCCCGTCGAATCCAACGCGTACCGGCCGATTAAAGTAGAGGATGATGGCACCGATAACATCTTTGCGTGGTTGGCCGAGAATAGCTTGGTCATCAGTCGCCCCAATAGCGAAGGCTGGGCGGGCGTGGTTTGCCCCAATGCACACGAACACACGGACGGCAACCCGCAGGGGCGTTACAACCCGTCTATGCGCGCATACTGTTGCTTGCACAGCCATTGCTTGCAGTTAGATAGCCATATCTTCCTTGAATGGGTGGAAGGCCAAGGCGGGCCGAGTGCCGCGCCAGGTTTGCGTGATGAATTACTCGCGTCAGTTATGGCTAAAACCTATTCGATTATCGCGCCCACAGCGGCTTTTCCCGATGACGTCAAAAAACGCCAATCTGAGATCGAACAGCGCGAATTAGGACGGGTCGAAAAGGCCGAATGGTTTGGGCGGTTTGCGTACATTCAAAGCGATGATAGTTACTTTGATATGCAGGATAGGCGCGAGATCAGCCGTGGCACGTTTAACGCGCTCTACCGCCATATTGTGTGTAAGTCTGCTCGAACGGGGCGTCACATTGAGGCATCTGTCTGCTTTGATGAGTTACGCCAAAAATGCGGCGCACCTGCGCTTGTGGGGATAACGTACGCAGCGGGTGAAACCGTACTGGTGTCGCGTGGCGGTGACGTCTATGGCAACAGATGGAGGGATGCCCGACCCATAGCGATTAAGGGCGATGTCACCCCGTGGCTTAAACATTGCCAGCGGTTGGTGCCCGACCTCGAGTCGCTTAACCACATATTTGACGTGATGGCGTTCAAGTTGCAGTACCCGCAGCGCAAGATTAACCACGCGATCCTACACACGGGTGTGCAAGGGTCAGGCAAAGACACTATGTATCACCCCTTTATTTGGGGTGTTTGTGGTGAGAACGCGACTAACCGAGGGCTGCTAGACTCCGACACCATGTCGTCGCAGTTTAATTACGCGCTTGAGTCTGAGATTTTAATTTTGAACGAACTCCGTGAGCCCGATGCCAAGGATCGCCGCGCGCTTGCTAATCGTCTTAAACCCGTGATCGCGGCGCCCCCTGAGTACCTGTCGATCAATCGTAAGGGCTTGCACCCGTACGATATGGCCAACAGACTGCTAGTGCTGGCATTTTCTAATGACCCCGTACCTATTACCCTAGATTCACAAGACCGTCGCTGGTTTGCGATTAAATCGACCGCGCCCCGTATGACTTCAGAGGCGGGGGCAGCGATGTGGAAATGGTTTGACAATGGAGGCGTGAGTGCGTGTGCTGCGTGGTTGGCTGCGCGTGACGTGAGCGCGTTTAACCCAGGCGCCGCGCCCCCGATGACTGAATTCAAATTGACGCTCGTCGAACAGGGTATGAGTGCCAATGAGTCATTTTTGGCCGATATGATCCGTGAGCGTAAGGGCTTGTTTGCTAGTGGCGTGATCGCGTCGCCCTTCCATGCGATCTGTGACACGCTATCAATCAACGCCCCCGGCACCTACAAAGTCAGCCAAGGCGCGCTCCTTCACGCGCTAATGGAGTGCCAATGGGTAGACATGGGGCGCGTGTCGTCGCGCGAGTATGTATCTAAAAAACAGGTTTACTGTGCCCCTGACATGACAGGGCGCAGCAAGAGCGACTTGCGCGCGATGGCCGAGGGTATTGTTGTGCGCGAAGGTACACCACTTGCGGCCGTGACTCATTTGAGGCCTGTAAAAAACGCCCCGTAGGGCGTTGTTTTAAAGGTCAAAAACTAGAATTAACAGAATGACCGTAGCGGCCGCGATAAGTGAATAGGTCATATAGGCATCAGTCCCGCAAAGACGGGATGTAGGCGTGGAATGTACGCGCCTATGTCAGCGGGAAATACGCGCTTGATATACCCGCGCTCGCACATAGAGCGCAAGGTTACCGTGTCACCTATGTTGTAGACGGTATAGGCGCGATTCTTGACGTGCACCACGTCGCCACATTCGACCGGCTGGCCATTTTTATACTTCATGCTGTCACCCCTAATATTTTAAAATCGCCGCGTACATAGCCCACGGTATCATTGACCAAAAACTCGGCTAATGAAAACTCGGCCGCTTGAATACTTGCAAAAGTTTTACTAAAACACGGTACAAAAGCGCCGTCATTATCAGGGTGACAAATAGCGTATATCGTATTCATACGGCCACCTCTTGCGCATCAAGCAAACGAGTAACAGCGCTAACCATGTTTTCCATGATATGCAACACGTCGCAGTATTCAAAGGGCTCCCACACGCTTACAAGCGCGTCGCCGTCTTCGTCTTCTGTGTCGTCGCGTATAAACCCGCAAATTTCCTCATATGTCGCATCGTCGGGATATGTACCTAAACATTGGCCAAGGGCAAATTGCTGCGCTTTTTCTAAATTTGTCATGGCTTTAATTTCCTCAATTTTATAGTCGTCGGGGTTTAAATCTAAAAATTCACTATTGGCTAAGTGATCGGCTAACTCTTGCTCGGCCTCGGCCAACGTAGCAAACGTCAACGGGTATCCGTCTTCACCTGTCGAGCAATTCACCCAACCCGTCACAAAAGTATCCGTAAGAATCGCGTAACGTGTCATTTTTTGCTCCAAAAGGTAATCGCTTGCTCGGCCTTTTTGGCGCCCGAGCCATGCGCGGGGAAACCTACGATCACTTTACGATCGACGCGCGCGCATAGTTGGCATGACTCACAAGTGACGTCGTCGCGTGTGGTGGCCGGGCAAATGACAATCGGGCGCCCTTGGGGCGTTGTGGTGTTAGTGGTTTGCGTTGATGGTAAGACGACTACCACGGGCGCGATCTCGAGCGCGGCCAACGTGTCAGCGTGTGCGGGCGTGTTAGCGCTCAAATTGACAGTAAAGCCCCAATCGTTGGCGCCCTTAATGTACTTGGCGTTGTCGCCCAATTCGGGCGCGTGATGCGTGTAAGTAAACCCGCGCTTACCAATATTGGCCGCGACTAGGTAACCCATCAAATGGCCGTCAATGCGGCCGTGGCCGTCTTGTGGCAAATCGCCCGCTTGATTGTGGCGCCACAATTGGCCGTCGGGCAGCGTCGTGATCGTGTTGCAGAATGTCGCCCAATCGGTGCCCGCTGTACCATTGGTCACACGGTTCCACAGAAAATTCAGCCCGTAGTTGTCAGCGTAGCATCCGGCCGCTTGAAACGGGCAAGACGTTGGGCATGATGCGCGCCCGGTAGTTGATACAGGAATCGCGCCTGTTTTTACATTTGATGATTTTAAAGTTAAGTGTACTTGTGTCATTTTGTTTACCTTAGTGTGTGGTGTTACATAAAAATAGCCAGTAGCAGAGCGAGGCACATTAACAGCGCTGCGATGGTGTCGTGAATCTTATTCATTGTGAGCCTTTGCGTTTAATGCGTCGGTGGCGCCCTCGAGCGTCATAAATGTTTCTTCATGGTACCCGCTGTCGTAGTCTGATGAGCCTTGCCATTGAATGATGTACGCGTCGGTTTGTTGTTTGCGCCAACCATTCTTAGTGTTGACCTTTGCGCCCTTGGCGCGAAAGAACAGGTTTAAGTGATCGTCTACTGTTTTAATTATGGTCATGGCAATTACTCCTGAGTTAAGCGAACAAATTCTTCAAATGATTCAAATGTGATATCGCGGGTATCTTCGTCTAATGAATCAACGATGCGGCCATCTTCTAATAAGTAGAATTTGTAGCCGTCTTCTGTCATAAGTGTGATCATGATGTAGTCCTTTAAAGTTAAACGGCAGCGAAAAGTGGCTCGGCAGCGGGCGCACATTCGCGACACGCGCAGGGTATAACGTCAGTTTTAGCCGCTGCGCGTATCTCGGCTAAGGTGTCAAAACCGCGCACGTGTACAGCGTCGTTATAGAAACGCCAACCACGTAAAAGGTTAAACATATAACTTTCGCCGTCAAAATCAACGTCGCGCGTCATATCTAATTTGTACTTTTTCATGTAGGTCACCTTTTAAGTAAGAGATTCTATTGTACATGAATTTATAGCAGTGTACAGAGATTTCTAGCAAAATGCTCACAAATGCTCACAATTTTGTCGGTCATGTGGGTTATTTGGTCGGTCAGCAAAAACAACAAAAAGACCGACAGAAAATGCTTATAAATCAGTCTGTTGAATGACTTGTAGTATTAGATAGTCATTTATTAGATATATATTTAAAATCTGTAAAATATTAAGTATTACTTTAGGGCACACAATTGTCGGAGCGTTGGCGCACACGCTGAAGAGCCCGTTGCGATTTTTTCTGCATGGCTACATGACCTACATGACCTACAAAATAGTCCTGGTGTGCTGGCTTTTCGGCTAAATTATATTTAGGAAGGCTAAGACTTAGTGAGTATTGGTGGCTAAGACTTAGTGAGCCTGTAAGCCCTAAGACTTAGTGAGTGGCTAAGACTTAGTGAGTATTTGTCCTAAGACTTAGTGAGTGTTATTAAGTAATCCTTTATGTTGCACTGCACAATGCTGCACTGCACCAGGCTGTTGTCGGTTGTCCAACAACCTAAGACTTAGTGAGATTGTGGGTTGTCCAACAACTCGGCTACCAGGCTCTCGGCCAAAAAGCAAATCCTTGGGGTAGGGGGGGGAGGGCCCTGCCGGTCACAGCCGCTAGCGTAGGGTTCACGCTCAAAATTTTTTTTATAAAAATAATGGCAACACGACCACCAAAATTTTTTTATATAATAAATTGCCTACATGACCTACAATCGCAAAATGCTATCTCTACACTTCACACCCCGCGAAGTCCGCGCCACCGAGTCGCGTTTGTTGCGCGTCTACGAAGCCGCAAAGTTAGGCTTGTCTAACGACGCACTTGCGCTGCGCGCTGGCATGATGCCGGAAGAGTTTCGTAAACTCTGCCAGCTAGACCCTGTGGTCGAGTTAGCGGCGATGCAAGGCCGTGCGGAAGCGGAGGCGACAATGTCGCAAGTCGTGTACGACGCAGCGGTCGGCGGCGACGCTAAGATGGCGTTAGAGTTTCTGAAACACAAGCACGATTGGGTGGCCAAGCAGCAAGTGCAGGTCGATGTGACGCAACAGATCAGCATTATTACTGCGCTTGAGCAAGCCGAACAACGGTTAACTATAGATATGGAACCCACGGATGCAAACGACACAGTACAGCGCCGCCGAAGAGATGCGTCTAATGTCGGCGCTTTGGTCGCCCAAGATCAAGGATGACCCGTTAGCGTTTGTGTTGTTTGCGTTCCCTTGGGGTCAGAAGGGCACACCCTTGGCTGACTTCTCCGGCCCACGCAAATGGCAGCGCGAGGTCTTGTCTGACCTGACCGCCCACATTAAGCAAAACGGCGGCAAGATTGACTTTGACACGTTCAGGATGGCAACGTCATCCGGTCGCGGGATTGGCAAATCGGCGTTGGTCAGTTGGCTAACCCTATGGATGCTCTCCACACGAATTGGTTCGACCACCATCATATCGGCAAACTCGGAGAGCCAATTACGATCGGTCACCTGGGCAGAGATTACTAAGTGGCTCGCCATGTCACTTAACTCACATTGGTTTGAAGTCAGCGCAACGCGACTCATGCCCGCTAAGTGGATTACCGAACTGGTTGAGCGTGACTTAAAAAAAGGCACACGCTATTGGTCGGTGGAAGGACGCTTGTGGTCAAGCGAGAACCCTGATGCGTATGCAGGTGTTCACAACTACGACGGCGTGATGGTGATCTTTGATGAGGCGTCCGGTATTGACGACGCCATTTGGGCGGTGACTGCTGGATTCTTTACTGAGAACACACCAAACCGCTTTTGGTTAGCGTTCTCCAACCCGCGTCGCAACACCGGTTACTTCTATGAATGCCACAACTCCAAGCGTGACTTTTGGAACACCAAAATTGTGGACGCAAGGACGGTTGAGGGCACGGACAAAGCGGTATATCAGCAGATCATCGACGAATATGGCGCCGATTCATCACAAGCTGCGGTTGAGGTCTACGGTGACTTCCCGTCTGCCGGTGATGATCAGTTTATTTCAAGCTTGATTGTGGATGAGGCCATGCGTCGGCCACGGCTCAAAGACCTGTCCGCCCCCATTATCGTGGGCGTTGACCCTGCGCGCTTTGGTTCTGACTCAACCGTAATCGCCATACGCCAAGGGCGTGACATTATTGGCATCAAACGCTTCAAAGGCGACGATACGATGACCGTAGTCGGCCATGTAATCGAAACAATCGAAGAATATAAGCCCGCGTTGGTCGTGATCGACGAAGGCGGCGTGGGCGGGGGCGTTGTAGACCGCCTAAAAGAGCAGCGATACAAGATTCGGGGGGTCAATTTTGGAAATAAATCAAAAAATCCGCTTATGTATGGTAATTTAAGGGCTCAGATGTGGGGTGATATGCGTCAATGGCTCAAAACTGCGTCGATTCCTAGTGACAGGATACTTAAAACTGATTTAATATCACCTGTAATGAAGCCCGACTCTAAAGGTACGATCTTTTTAGAGTCTAAGAAAGACATGAAAGCGCGGGGGTTAGCCTCGCCTGATGCAGCAGATGCTATATGCGTGACGTTTGCATTCCCCGTCGCGCACCGAGAGTACGCAGAACCAAAGCGCCGTAGTCAATCAACTAATAGTTTACAAACTTCTTGGATGGGAGCTTGAAATGCCTAATACACAAGCAATCGGTGTCGCGTATAGCGATCAAATTATCTCTGGCGGTACCGTTGACAATTCGCCTATTGGCTTAGCAACACCTAGCACAATCGAAGGTACAACTGTTTACGCAGACACAGAGATTGGTTATGGAACTCCGGCACAAGGTGCGGTCACTCAGCTTACAAGCAAATCTACCGGTGTGACGCTAAATACGTCAGCCGGTCAGATTACGATGAACAACGCTTCACTGGCGACTGTGACTAACGTAACCTTTACGTTGACCAACAGCGTGTTGTCAGCCAAAGACGTACTGATCCTAAACGTGTCGGGTGCGGCAACTGCCGGTGCTTACAACTGTTGGGTGTCTAGCATGGCCGCGGGTTCGGCAACTATTACCTTGCGTAACATTAGCGGCGGCTCTTTGTCTGAGGCTGTTGTCCTTAACTTTGCAATCATTCATTGTGCATAATGGCTAAGAAATCCGTATCTTTATCTGTGGGGCGTGGCGAGAAACTACCCGCCTCTCAAGGTGCGGGGTTAACTGCCAAGGGCCGAGCCAAGTACAATGCGGAAACTGGCTCAAACCTAAAAGCACCCGCCCCCAACCCTAAGACTGATGCTGACAAAGGGCGCAAGGCGTCCTTTTGTGCAAGAATGGGTGCGGTTGCAGCCCATGCCAAAGACGGCGAACGTGCAAAAGCATCCCTTAAACGGTGGAAGTGTTAATCATGGCTAAAGCTGGACTCTACGCAAATATCCACGCTAAACGCGAGCGCATCAAAGAGGGCTCGGGCGAGAAGATGAACAAAGTCGGGTCAAAAAACGCCCCGACCGCCAAAGACTTTAAACAATCAGCCAAAACTGCAAAGAAGAAATGATCCAACCTCTACACGACAATATTGCGGTGCGCCCTGACCCGTTTGTGCAAAGCGGGTTGTTAATTCTACCCGAGGAAGACACCCGCACAGGCGTGGTCGTCGCCGTGGGTCCTGGCAGAAAAGACTCTAAACGCCCTTTGATGGTTGCCGTAGGTGATCACGTCATGTACAGCGGTACAATTGACCGCAAATACGAAGATTTGATCCTGATGAAAGACAAGGACGTAATCGGATTGGTATGAAAGACAAAGACATCATAGAAACCGCATTGCATCGCATGACAATGGCGATTGCCGCCTATTCTGATAGCCGTGAGGATGAACTTGATGATCTTCGATTCTACGCAGCAAGCCCTGATAATCAGTTCCAATGGCCAGCCGACGTCTTGGCTACTCGGGGCTCAGTTCAGGGTCAGACCATCAATGCGCGCCCCTGCCTTACCATCAACAAGCTTCCCCAGCACGTTCGCCAGGTTACCAACGACCAACGTCAAAATCGACCAAGCGGAAAAGTAATCCCCGCTGACGACAAGGCTGACGTTGAAGTGGCTGAAATTTTTAATGGCATGGTGCGTCACATTGAGTATATGTCTGACGCAGATGTGGCGTATGACACCGCTTGCGAGAACCAAGTGGCGTATGGTGAGGGCTATATCCGGCTGCTCACCGAGTACGAAAGCCCCAATTCGTTTGATCAAAACATCAAGATTGGGCGTATTCGCAACTCATTCTCAGTCTACATGGATCCAACGATCCAAGACCCGTGCGGCTCGGACGCCCAATGGTGTTTTGTGACCGAAGACCTTATGCTCGAAGACTTTGAGCGTATGTTTCCGGATGCACAACCCGTGTCCTCGCTCCAAGCGCAAAGCGTGGGGAATGAATCCTACGCACCGTGGTTAAGCGTAGACACCATTCGGATTGCTGATTATTACTACGTCGAGCATGAAAAAGCTACGCTAAACCTCTACTACGGCAATGTGAGTGCCATGAAGGGCTCGCCTGAAGACCAGCAAATGGTTCAGTTGGGCATGAAGCCGATCAAGAGCCGTTTGGTTGACATCAAAAAGGTCAAGCATTGCAAGATTAACGGCTTTGAAGTGCTTGAGCATAACGATTGGGCAGGTGATTGGATTCCGGTTGTGCGGGTGGTTGGCAACGAATTTGAGATTGACGGACGCATTCATGTGTCGGGCATTGTTCGTAATGCCAAGGATGCACAGCGTATGTACAACTATTGGGTGAGCCAAGAGGCGGAGATGTTGGCTTTGGCGCCCAAAGCACCGTTTATCGGCTACGGCGGTCAGTTTGAAGGCTACGAACAAAACTGGAAGACTGCCAACACGACCAACTGGCCTTACCTTGAAGTTAACCCTGATGTGACCGACGGTGCGGGTTCACCTTTGCCGTTACCACAACGCGCACAACCCCCTATGGCTTCAAGTGGCTTGCTGCAAGCCAAAGCGGGTGCTAGCGACGATATTAAGAGTACAACAGGGCAATATGACTCTAGCCTCGGGCAAACGTCCAATGAACGTTCTGGCAAGGCTATCATGGCGCGTGAGCGTCAGGCTGATACCGGCACTTATCATTACGTTGACAATCTTGCGCGTGCGGTACGCCACATCACGCGCCAAATCATTGGCTTAGTGCCTAAAATCTACGACACCCAGCGGGTAGCTAGAATCATGGGCGAGGACGGCGAGCCTGATTCAGCCAAGATCGACCCCATGCAGCAAGAACCGGTTAAGAAAATAGTTGACCAAAACGGTATAGAAATTGACCGCATTTACAACCCTGGTGTCGGAACGTACGACGTGATGGTTACAACCGGCCCAAGCTACATGACCAAACGCCAAGAGGCGTTGGAGTCGATGGGTCAACTGCTCCAAGGCAACCCCCAACTGTGGGCGGTGGCTGGCGATCTGTTTATTAAGAACATGGATTGGCCTGGCGCACAAGAGATGGCTAAACGCTTTGCCAAGACCATTGATCCAAAACTCATGGATGATGGTGACAAAGACCCAGCACTCCAAGCCGCCGAGCAGCAGATGCAAGCAATGGCTAAAGAGATGGAGCAGATGCACGGGATGCTGCAAAACGTGTCTAAGTCTATGGAAGCACAGGACATTGAGCGCAAAAACTATGAGGCGCAAATCAAAGCGTTTGATGCTGAAACCAAACGTATCTCAGCAGTCCAAGCGGGCATGACCTTTGAGCAAATCCAAGACATCGTGATGGGTACGGTTGCCGCTGCCTTGGATACGGGTGATCTGATTGGCGGCGCCCCACAGCGTGAGCAGTTTCAGATGCCCGAGCAACCTCCAATGATGCCACCCGAGCAGATGATGCCGCCTGAAAGTATGCAGCCCCTACCCGACCAAATGCAACCACCAATGATGGAACCACAACAATGAAAGTTGCAGATTTCGTAGGAATGTTTTTCTTAGCGCGCGATGTTACGCATAGCGTACATCTGAACACACGCAGCTATTCCAAGCACAAAGCGTTGCAAAAGTTCTATGAGAATATCATTGACTTGACTGACAATTTTGCCGAAGCCTACCAAGGCCGCAACGGCATGATTGGCGCAATTACTTTGCAATCCTCTAAGAAGACGGCTAACGTGACCGAGTTCTTAGAAGACCAACTTGAGGATATTGAAAAATATCGCTACGACATTTGCGACAAAACAGATTCAGCTTTACAGAATTTGATTGACGAAATCATTACCCTTTATCTTTCCACGCTTTATCGACTCAAATTCCTTTCGTAAGGCATATCATGGCAAATTACACCTACATCACGGCGTCTAAACAAATCAAAGTCGGACAAGGCAAGCTAAAAGGCATCTTTGTAAGTGCTGCGTCTGCCACGCCCACAATCACCATTTATGACGTGCAATCAGGCACCGCTACCACAATGTTTGGTGTGTTTACGCCAGTTGCGGCTACCTATTACCCAATGGGTAATTACGACGGCAGCTTTTTTAACCAAGGGCTAAACGTGGTGATTAGCGGTACGGTTGCTGCAACTGTCATCTACGAATAGAGGATTGCCATGAGCCGCTTAATCTTTAATGCCGATACATTAGGCGGCACAACCACCTTATCTTCTGCTGATGCAGTCGGTAACTTTACGATTACCGTACCTGCTGTTAACGGCACGTTATCGGTCAAAGACGCATCAAACGATGCAACCTTTCGTAACATTACGCTGACCGGTGCGGTGCTTGCCGGTGCGTGGAATGGTTCGGCTATTACGGTGCCGTTTGGTGGCACGGGGGCGGTAACTTTGACGGGTTACGTCAAAGGTACAGGCACAGCAGCCCTGACAGCGTCAGCTACCATCCCCAATACCGATATTACCGGTTTGGGTACGATGTCTACCCAAAACGCTAGTGCCGTCGCCATTACAGGCGGTACAGCTAACAGTTTAATTCTTGGCGGCACGACCCCAGCAGCCGCTACAGTCACAACTTTACGCATTGATTCAACCTTGTCGTTAGCCGGTGCAACGGGCACATCAGGTCAAGTGTTGACCTCCAACGGCGCGTCTGCCCCAACCTGGCAAAACATCGCAGGTTCAGGTACGGTCACAAGCATTGATGTGTCAGGCGGCACAACAGGCTTGACCACCTCGGGTGGGCCGGTCACAGGCTCGGGCACGATTACTCTTGCCGGTACGTTAGCTATTGCCAATGGCGGCACCGGTGCAACGACTGATTCTGCGGCTAGGACTGCACTTGGTCTTGGCACGATGGCTGTCCAAGCCGCAAGTTCTGTTGCCATTACCGGCGGGTCAATTAACGGCACAAGCCTTGGTGCTACAACCGCCGGATCAGCCAAAGTCACAACATTAGATATTGCATCAGGTCTGACTTTAGCCACTTTGGCGGGAACTTCCGGTCAAGTGTTAACGTCAGCCGGTGCGGGTTTTGTGCCGACTTGGACAACAGCGGCTACAGGTACGGTGACTTCTGTCGCCGGTACAGGTACGGTTAACGGCTTGACCTTGACCGGTACGGTCACATCATCAGGCAGTTTGACTTTAGGCGGAACACTAAGTTTGGTGTCACCACCAGCTATCGGGTCTACAACGCCCAACACCGGCGCGTTTACTACACTCACATCATCAACTAGTTTTGTACCTACCGCTTACACCGAAACCATTGTCGCAAGCGGCACGGTCGGTGCATCAGCCACCTTAGCCATTACCGCCGGTACGATTTTGACGGCAACGCTGACGTCTGCCACGGCTTGTACGTTCACGATGCCCACGGCAACCGCCGGTAAATCGTTTACTTTGTTGCTCAAGCAACCCGCATCGGGCACAGCGACTACGGCAACTTTTACGGGTGTCAAGTGGGGCTCAATTGGCGCGCCGACAATTACTGCAACGGTTGGTAAGTTAGACATCCTTGCGTTTATTGCAGATGGTACAAACTGGTACGGCACAGCATCACAAGGGTATACCTACTAATGTTTGCTTACCACACCCTCTTCCAAGCCATATTTGGCCCTGCACCTGTTATTGCAACGTATCTTGTTGTAGCGGGTGGTGGTGGCGGCGGCGGCAACGCGGCTGGCGGCGGTGGTGCGGGTGGGTTATTAACAAGCACAGCTTCTTTAAACCCGTCTACAACGTATACCGTAACGGTAGGAGCAGGTGGGGCGGTAAGCACAAACGGAAATAACTCAGTAATTTCAGGCACCGGTTTAACCACTATAACTTCAATAGGTGGTGGTTTTGGTGGTGGTTTTTCAAACGGAGCTGCTGCATCCGGCGGGTCAGGCGGCGGTGGGTCTGACGGTGAAGTTTATTCAACCGCAGGTGGTGCAGGAACTTCAGGTCAAGGTAATGCTGGGGGCAATGGATTTAATAGCGCAACTATATACACAGGTGGTGGTGGTGGCGGCGCGGGTGCTGTCGGCGGCAATGGGTCAACCACAGTAGGTCAAGGCGGTGTAGGCGGTAATGGCTCCTCATCTTCTATTTCAGGAACCGCAACAACTTACGCAGGTGGGGGTGGGGGGTTTGCCTACACTACATCTTCTACTGGAACTGGCGGTGCAGGGGGTTCAGGAGGTGGAGGTGCTGGTGGTTCTGTAGTAGGTAACGGAACTGCGGGTACGGTAAATACTGGCGGCGGCGGAGGGGGCGGTGCAGCGGGAGCTGGTGTAGGTGCCTCGGGCGGGTCAGGCGTTGTCATTATTTCCTACGCAGGTACGCAAGTGTTTTCTGGCGGAACAGTTACAACTGCAAGCGGAAACACTATACATACGTTTACTTCGTCGGGCACTCTAGCCCCAGGCTACGGCATTTCATACCTTGTTGTTGCTGGCGGTGGCGGTGGGGGTGCTTTCTATGGCGGCGGTGGGGGTGCAGGGGGATTGCTTACTTCTACAGCAAGTTTAGCTACAGGAACAACATACACAATCACAATTGGTGCGGGGGGTGCTGGATCGTTAGTTGGTACAGCGGTAGGGACTAATGGCAGCAATTCCGTTATTTCAACTGTTGCTACATCAATTGGCGGCGGCGGCGGCGGTTCAGGGAATGCGGGAAGTACCGGCGTTGCTGGCGGGTCTGGCGGCGGTGCTGCGGGAGGGGCTGCTGCATTTGGTGGTAGTGGAACAAGCGGTCAAGGTAATGCAGGCGGTAATTCTGTTGCCGTTACAAGCGGAGGCGGCGGCGGCGGCGCAGGTGCGGTAGGTGCTAACCTTAACGGCGGAAATGGGTTATCAAATTCTATTACAGGTTCCGCAGTAACGTATGCTGGTGGCGGTGGAGGGTTTAATACCGGAACTGGTGGTACAGGCGGCGGAGGTGTTTATGCCGTTTCAGGAACCGCAAATACTGGCGGTGGTGGTGGGGCTGCAAGCACCGTGGTAGGAAATGGCGGGTCAGGTGTTGTCATTCTGTCCATCCCAACGGCTAAATACACCGGCACAACCACAGGCTCGCCTACCGTTACTACTAGCGGCTCAAACACAATATTGACTTTTAACGCGTCAGGATCGTATACGGCGTAATTATGTTGCAAGGCAAGAATCTAAGTAATATACTAATCGTACTGGTGCGATCCACCAGGACTCCTCGGAGTTACAAATGTCAGACGAAGTAAGCCAAGCGGAAGTGCCCGCGCCGACACCGGAAGTTACGGCAGAACCGGTAGTTGAAGTATCTGCGCCGGAAGTACCCGAAGCAGCACCTAAATCCTTTTCACAAGAGGAATTAGACGCAGCCATCGGCAAGCGGCTCGCACGCGAGCAGCGAAAGTGGGAAAGGGAAAGAGCGGTTCAACCTGTTGCGCCTCAAGCACCGGTCACGCCCGAGCAGTTTGCCTCAAACGAAGATTATGTCGAAGCCTTGGCAGAACAACGTGCGGAGCAAAAACTAGCCGAGCGAGAGCAGCGCAAGCAGCAAGCTGAAATACTCGAAACCTATCACGACAAGGAAGAGGAAGTTCGTGCGAAGTATGAGGACTTTGAACAAGTCGCATACAACCCGAATTTGCCAATTACTACCGTGATGGCCCAATCCATTCAGGCCTCGGACAATGGCCCCGAAGTGGCTTACCACTTAGGCGCAAACCCCCGAGAAGCGGAACGGATTTCACGTCTTTCGCCTATCATGCAAGCCAAAGAGATCGGAAAGATTGAGGCTCAGTTAGCCGCAAACCCACCGGTCAAAAAGACTTCAAACGCGCCAGCGCCTATTTCACCTGTTTCAGCCCGTACGACCGGCTCACCGGCATACGATACGACTGATCCACGCTCTATCAAGTCAATGTCTACTTCTGAGTGGATTGAGGCCGAAAGAGCGCGACAGGTAAAGAAGCACGAAGCGCGCCTCCGCTAACTTATTTTAGGAAATTATCATGGCCAATAGCATTCTAACCATTGACATGATCACCCGTAAATCCCTCGAAATCCTCGAGAACAACTTGGTGATCAGTCGCAACGTCAATCGTCAGTACGACGATTCATTCGCCATTGAAGGCGCAAAAATCGGTTCAACCCTGCGTATTCGTCTACCTGACCGCGCCTTGGTGACCGACGGTGCCGCCTTGCAAGTGCAAGACGACAACGAACAGTTTACAACTTTGACTGTTTCAACCCAAAAGCACATTGGCGTGAACTTCACGTCTGCCGAACTCACCATGCAATTGGATGACTTTGCAGAACGCGTTCTCAAGCCCCGTGTGTCGCAATTGGCATCAAGCGTCGATGCTGACGTAGCAACTTGCTACAAAAGCATTTACAACTCGGTGGGTACACCTGGCACAACTCCTTCAACGTCTTCGGTTTTGCTTTCAGCACAACAGAAACTCAACGAGTTTGCCACCCCCATGAGCCCACGTTATGCGACTGTTAACCCAGCCGCCAACGCCGGTTTGGTCGAGGGCTTGAAAGGTCTGTTTAACCCAACTGGTACTATCAGCCGTCAGTTCAAGAACGGTATGATGGGCGAAGGCGTATTGGGCTTAGACGAAATCAATATGTCGCAGTCGATTGTTCAGCACACAACCGGTGTTACACCAACTGCCCCAATCGTGGCAACTGCTGTGACTACCCAAGGTGCAACATCGCTTGACATCAGCTTCACAAGCGGCTCACCCACGTTCAAGATTGGTGACGTGTTCACTATCGCCAACGTGTTTGCAGTCAACCCACAAACCCGTCAAACAACTGGCTCGCTGCAACAGTTTGTCGTAACTGCTGACGTAACTGTTTCGTCAACAACTACCGCAACGCTGTCAGTTCAACCACCTATGTTTACTTCAGCTAACGCCTTGGCTACTATCAATGCGTTCCCAGCAGCTAGCGCTGTGCTGACGTTCTTGGGTGGATCGGCTACAGCGTACCCGCAAAACTTGATCTATCACAAAGATGCGATCACGTTAGCGACTGCTGACTTGCTGTTGCCACAAGGCGTTGACATGGCTTCGCGCCAAGTGCATAACGGTATTTCGTTGCGTATCGTACGTCAGTACGACATCAACAACGACCGTATGCCTTGCCGTATTGACGTGTTGTACGGCTTTAACGCAGTTCGTCCGGTCACCGCCGTTCGTTTGTGGGGCTAAATAGAGTGGGGCTTTAAGCCCCATTTTCTAAACTTTTTAAAGGAATTTCATCATGCCAACTCTTCCAAATGGCGCAGGCGGTTATCAGTTCGGCGACGGCAACGAAACCGAAATCAACATGGTCACGCAAGTGACTCCTACAGCTAAAACAGCCGCAGCCACTCTGACTGCTGCTGAATTAGCAACCGGCATCATCACCTACACGGGTGCTGCTGTTGCATTGACTATGCCTACAGGCGCGTTAATGGACGCAGCGTTCCCAAGCATGAAAGTCAATAGCTGTTTTGACTTTTTTATCATTAACACGGGCGCAACTAACGCTGCAACTGTCACGGCTAACACCGGCGTGACTTTAGTGGGTACCGCTGCTGTTTCGGCTGCAACATCTTGCAATTGGCGCGTTCGCAAGACCGCTGAAGCAACTTACGTCGCTTACCGCGTCGCAGGTTAATGCAAAGAGGGGCGGGCGATCCTCGCCCCTCGCACAAGGATTCTGAATGCACATTTACCTTAAGCACCCGATACACGGCAACAAAGTGGCAATTTCCGATGTGGAAGCCGAAGATGACGTCAAAAACGGGTGGGAAGTATATAATTTAGACGCGCCTAAAGTAGAGGCTGCGCCTGTGAATGAGCTAAAACGACGTCGTAAAACGGAGTAGGGATGACTACAACCACAGCCGGTGATCAAATCAATGGGGCGTTACGCCTAATCGGTCAACTGGCTGAAGGTGAAGAACCGTCTGCTGCGACCGCTAATGATGCGTTAGTCGCACTCAATCAGATGATTGACTCATGGAACACCGAGCGTTTGTCGGTGTTTTCAACCCAAGATCAAATCTTCTCATGGTTGCCAGGCTTTGCCACACGCACTCTCGGCCCCACGGGCGACTTTGTAGGTAACCGCCCTATTCTGATAGATGACTCGACTTACTTTCGTGATCCGTCATCTAACATTTCGTTTGGCATCAAGCTAATCAACCAGCAACAGTACAACGGCATTGCGGTCAAGACCGTGACGTCAACTTACCCGCAAGTCATGTTTGTCAATATGACTTACCCCGACATTACGATGACCGTCTATCCGGTGCCCACTAAGGTATTGGAGTGGCACATTGTGTCGGTCGAGGAATTGACTACCGCTGCGTTGCTATCAACGCCCTTGGCGTTCCCACCAGGATACCTTCGCGCGTTTCGCTACAACTTGGCTTGTGAGATTGCACCTGAGTTTGGTGTTGAGCCTAGCCCCCAAGTGTCGCGCATTGCAATGTACTCTAAGCGCAATCTCAAACGCATCAACAACCCTGACGATATTATGTCGTTGCCGTACTCAATTGTTGCAACGCGTCAGCGCTTCAATATCTTTGCGGGCAACTATTAATGCGTTCACCTATCCTCGGCTCCGCTTATACGGCTCGCAGCGTCAACGCTGCCGACAACCGTATGATCAACTTGTTTCCCGAGGTGATTGCCGAGGGCGGTTTAGAGCCTGCGTTCTTAAATCGTGCGCCTGGGCTGCGTTTGTTGACCACCGTTGGCACAGGCCCCGTGCGAGGGCTGTGGACGTTTGACAACTATATGTACGTTGTGTCGGGCAACACGCTTTACAAATTAGACACTCAATACACTATTTCGTATCTTGGCACGGTAGCAAACGACGGCCCCGTGTCAATGACCGACGACGGCGTTCATTTAATGGTGGCGTGTAACGGGCCAAGTTACGTCTATAACGCTGTTACCGACTCGTTTGGGCAAATTGTTGACGCTGACTTCCCTGGTGCGTTGACCGTGTCGTACCTTGGTGGCTACTTTGTGTTTATAGAGCCCAATAGCCAGCGCGTCTGGACGACTACGCTGCTAGACCCTACAACCATCGACCCACTTGATTTTGCAAGCGCAGAGGGCGATCCTGACAATCTAATATCTTCTATTACTGACCATTCTGAAATTTGGTTGTTTGGTACAAATTCAGTTGAGGTTTGGTACAACGCAGCAGCCGCAGGTGCGGGTTTTCCCTTACAAAGAATCCAAGGCGCGTTCAATGAAATTGGATGCGCTGCAACATTTTCTGTTGCCAAATTGGATAATGGGCTGTTTTGGTTAGGCGCGGATGATCGTGGGCGCGGGATCGTCTACCGCTCGCAAGGCTACACCGGTGTGCGGATCAGCACCCACGCAGTTGAGTGGCAGATTCAGCAGTACGGCGACATCTCAGATGCTATTGCTTACACTTATCAGCAAGACGGTCATGCGTTCTACGTTTTAACCTTTCCCGCCGCGCAAGCGACTTGGGTATTTGATGTCGCCGCACAAGCGTGGCATGAGCGGGCAAGTTTTACAAATGGCGCGTTTAGTCGTCACCGCAGCAACTGCCAAGTGTCGTTTAACCAAGAGATTATCGTAGGAGATTTTCAAAACGGTAATCTGTACGCTTTTGATTTAGATGTCTATTCGGACGGCCCACGCACTCAGAAGTGGTTGCGTTCGTGGCGGGCGTTGCCCACCGGCACCAATAACTTTACGCGTACCGCTCAACACTCGCTTAAATTAATTTGCGAAACCGGCGTGGGTCTGCCAGGCGTGACCGAGGTGCCAGGGCGTGTGTACTTGAGTCCTTTCATAGTGACGGGCTCAATTGGAATTGTCGATCAAATTGAAATCATTATTGCCGAGGACGACTTTGTGCAACCCCAAGTCATGCTGCGCTGGTCAGATGATGGTGGCCACACTTGGTCAAACGAGCATTGGAAATCAATGGGTGGAGTCGGCGAGTACGGCAAACGTGTCATTTGGCGTCGTCTTGGCATGACTGAAAAGTTGCGCGATCGGGTGTATGAGATTTCAGGCACCGATCCGGTCAAGATTGCCATCATGGCGGCTGAACTTGATGTGACGGCAACCAAATCATGAACCCTACACAAATCATTGCACCTCGCGTTCCTCTTGTTGACCCCGCAACAGGACTGATCTCGCGCGAGTGGTATAGGTTTATCAATTCAATGTACGAACAACTAGGCGCAGGTACGGGTGCTGCGTCCGGTACGTTTACTACAGCCGACTCTAAAACCGTGACGGTTGTCAACGGCGTCATTACAGGAATAGTCTAATGTCGATTAATTTTTCAGCCTTTGCGGGCGCCGGTGCTCAGTTCTCTGACAGTAACGGCGCGCCCTTAACTGGCGGTTTGCTGTACGTTTACGCAGCCGGTACGTCTACGCCTGTGACAACTTACACTTCACGCGAAGCTACTGCTAGCAACACCAACCCTATTGTGTTGGACGCCGCAGGGCGTACACCGTCTGAAATTTGGTTAACTGGTGGATCGTTTTACAAGTTTGTGCTGAAGTCATCAACGTACGTTCAAATCGGTTCGTATGACAACATTCCAGCCATTAACGATGTAACCTCCGTTAACAATTTGTTAACTGTTACAGGCACTAATACGTTAACGGCTTTAGGCTTACCTACAATCCAAACGTACACAACCGGCGCACAATACAGCTTTGTTGCTCAAAACAACAACACCGGCGCGGTAACGATAAACATCGACGTATTAGGCGCTAAATCAATTACCAAAGCCGGTTCTGTAGCATTAGTGGCGAATGATATTGTTGCCGGTGCAGCCTACATCATTCTTTATGACGGCACACGCTTTCAGTTAATGACGCGCACAAGCGCTTCCCAATTGGTTGTTGGCACTACCGTGGAACGACCTGCGTCGCCCACTACCGGCATGATCCGCATGAACTCCACAACAGGTAACCCTGAATGGTACGACGTAACCGCTTCGGCGTGGCTCAACTTTAGCCAAGCATCCGGCTATTCGGTTAATTATCTTATCGTAGCCGCAGGCGGCGGGGGTGGGTCAGGTTCAGCAGGTGGTGGTGGTGCTGGCGGTCTACTTACAGGAAGTTCATCTTTAGCCATAGGTTCTGCATACACCGTCACTATTGGTTCGGGCGGGGCGGGTGGCACAGCCGCAGCAAATGGTGCAGTCGGAAACAATAGCACTATTGTCTTCTTAGCTACTGCTCTTGGCGGTGGCTTTGGTCAAGGCAGCGTTGGTGTTTCAGGCGGCTCGGGTGGCCCTGGTGGTTCAGGCGGCGGGGGTTTTGGTGGTGGTGGTGGTGTAGGCACAGGCGGTACAGGTACTTCGGGCCAAGGCTTTAACGGCGGCAACGGTGCTACACAAGCGTCAGGTGGTGGTGGCGGTGCGGGGGCTGCGGCAATTAACGCAAGCAATCAACTCCCTAGCGCAGGTGGCGTGGGCGTATCTAACAGCCTTAGTGGATCTGCTGTTTTTTATGCTGGTGGTGGTGGTGGCGGTACGCTAAACACCGGCGGTGCAACTGGCGGTGCAGGTGGTAATGGCGGTGGCGGGTTAGGTGGGTATACCGCAGCGGGTGCTGCCGGTACAGCCAACACCGGCGGAGGTGGCGGTGGCGGTGGTGGCTCAGGCGCAAATTACGCAGGTGGTGCAGGTGGTTCAGGTATTGTTATTATCTCCTACACAAATACAACTCAACGCGGAACTGGCGGCACGGTCACAAGTTCCGGTTCGGGCGCATCAACAGTTTGGGTGCATACATTCACTAGCAGCGGCACATACACAGCTTGAGGTTAAACATGAGTAATTATGCAAAAGTAGTAAACGGTTTGGTCGTTGAAGTTATCGTGGCCGATGCTGACTTCTTTAAAACTTTTAAAGACACAAGCCCTGGCACATGGTTGCAGACTAGCTACAACACCCGTGGCGGCATTCATTACGGTCAAAACGGCAAATCGGATGGCGGCGTGGCTTTGAGAGCCAACTATGCCGGTATCGGATACACCTATGATGCGGTTAACGATGTGTTTTACGCACCTCAACCCTACCCATCGTGGACGATTAGCGCACCAACATGGGAATGGCAATCACCTGTGCCGTACCCAACCGACGGTAAAGAATACGTTTGGGATGAGGCAACGCTGTCTTGGGTGCTTGTGTGAAAGTAACTTACGATCCCGCGCTGTTTCAAAATACGCCTGCCAAAATTAAATTTAGGCAAGATATTTTGATTGTGCAAGAAGGGATGGAAAAGTTAATTGCCGAGGGTGCAATTCCCTCAACGCTAGAAGACTGTACGCTTAAGCAC
>Ga0209296_1000424_pt1 | contig 36427 bp, 52 predicted proteins | sample S_130206_EF_Meta_FD_187319 | JGI IMG/M metagenome (GOLD analysis project Ga0209296, IMG submission 187319) | Freshwater microbial communities from Lake Simoncouche, Canada to study carbon cycling - S_130206_EF_MetaG (SPAdes) (version 2) | ecosystem: Environmental > Aquatic > Freshwater > Lake ... | reverse complement strand
TCGCACGATAAGTTATACATGGTCGATGGAAAGGCGTTGCACCCTATGACGTTGCGCGATCAGTTTGGCGTTACCAATCCGACGGTGTGGGCCAAAGAAAACAACATCATTACGGTCAAGCCATCGCTTAAACACCGTTATTTTTATTTCAACGGCAACAAACGCCAACGCAAGCACATGCTTTCTAAACTGGCGTATCCCTTGGTAAACGAATACCCCAAAGCGCCTAAGACGTATTACACAGTTGTAGGGAAGTGTAATGACGCTATCGCTTAGACCCTACCAAGAAGAAGCCGCTGACTTCTTGTTTGAGCACGACCGCGCCATGGTGCTGGCCCCGGTGGGTGCTGGCAAGACAGCGATCACGCTGACGGCCATGGACGCCATGATCAAAGACGGCCACGTCAAGCGCTGGTTGGTGGTTGCGCCCAAGCGCGTCTGTACCGACGTGTGGCCCATCGAAGCCGCCAAGTGGAGCAAGCACTTGAAGCTGGCCATTGCGGTGGGCACACCCAAGCAGCGCAACGATGCGTTCAACAGCGATGCCAACGTCATCGTCATCAACTACGACAACTTGCAGTGGTTGGCCGATGTGTGTGGTGTAACAGGCGATAACTTGCTTGTAGACGGATTGGTGTTTGATGAGCTCACCAAACTGAAGAACCCATCAGGCGCACGCTTCAAAGCGTTTGACAAGATCATCAAAGACGTGCGCATTCGCTGGGGCTTGACCGGGTCGTTTACCAGCAACGGCTTGGAGGACGTGTTCGGCCAGTGCAAGATCATTGACCTGAGTCTGCTGGGCCGCTCCAAAGGCGCGTTCATGCAGCAGTACTTCGTGCTGATCAACAAGGAGTTTGGCGAGTGGGCGCCACGGGTTGGCTCGCTGGCCAAGGTCATGGACAAGATCAAGCCGGCGACGTTTGTATTGGAGCCAGGCGAATACAAGGACAAGCTGCCCCCGCTCAATGTGGTCGAGGTGCGCTGCGACCTGAGCGACCGCAAGCCGTATGAAAAGATGAAGGCCGACTTCGTGGTGGAGTTCCCCGACGCCAAGGCCATTGCGGCCAACGGGGGTGTCGTGACCGGCAAGCTGCAACAAATGGCCAGCGGGTTTGTGTACGACACGCGAAAGCAAGCCTCCGAAACACCCGGTAGATTCATTGTCACACAGACGCCGGTGTGGTTTAGCCCACACAAATTTGACCGCTTGGAGGAATTGCTTGATGAGAACCAGCACGCAAATACCATCATTGTTTACCAGTACCAAGAAGAGCTCGCCGAGCTCAAGCGCCGCTTCAACCCCACGACTCTTGATGACGACCGAGCCATCGAGCGATGGAATGCTGGACAAGTCAGGCTACTGGCCGTCCATCCAAAATCAGCCGGTCACGGGCTCAACCTACAGAACGGCGGGTGTCACATGGTGTTTCTGTCATTGCCGTGGAGTCTGGAGTTATACGAACAAACAATTGGTCGTTTGCACCGCTCGGGGCAAGCGCACGCTGTGTGGTGCTACGTGATGCTGACCAACAAAACGGTTGACGAGAAAATTTTTGTCGCCTTGCATGACAAGCGGGCGGTGTCGGATATTGCCATGGAAGAACTGAAATGAAACGACTAGAAGCCTTAAGGAAAGCGCAACTCAAAGCGGCGCGATCCATACTGAAAATTCACCGCAAGGACTTTAACGCTGCCGAGCGGACGTTACAGCACACACTTGACTTGATAGCTAAACTGGAGGAAAAAATTGGAAATCACTTGGCGAAAACTGAACGCTGAACTCAAGACTTTGGATGAAGCCAAGGTGCTTGAGATGCTGCTGGCCGAACGACGGTCAGCCAAACGAGTGTCTGTGCTGGAGCGACTGCACCAGCGTTACACGGCCTTGCGGGCATCCCGCGAGCGGATTGAAATCTTACAGGAGGCAAGACGACCATGAGCGATTGGACACCACCCCCCGGCACCAAGGTCACCCGACCATGGATAAATGTAGACCACCCACGTTACAAGTGGACGACAGGCGCTGACGTGCAGGCGACTTGGCGCAAGCAAGGCTGGGTAGCACCCAGCGCGAGCCTGCCCCCGCCCCCGCCTGAGAAGGTGATTGAGCCCTTGCGCCGGGTGAGGTAAGCCATGCCCAGACCAAAAAGTGAAATAACCGACGTGACCAAGACCGTCAGCGCCCGGTTGATCCCGGCCCATTACGTCGAGTGGAAGCGCTTGGGCGGCATCAAGTGGCTGCGCCAGCAGCTCTCGCAAAGCCTTAAGGAGCAACGCGATGCCCGCATTTGACACATGGAGCCAAGAGAACCTGGCCAAGTTTGCTGCTGAAGCCTACGCCAAGATGCAAGAGCAAGACGACCGCATCCAGCACTTGCAAAACGATTTGAAAGATGCCATCAACGCATACCGGGAGTTACTGAAATGAAAGACCCACAGGACTGCACTTACCCACAAGAGGCGCTGTGTTTGCACGAATGCAAACAGGCTTGCCAGAAGCGCTCTGGCTGGCGCAAGAAACAAATTGACGATGCCGAAGAAGAGGCGTGGAAAGAACTGGAGAAGAAAAATGGACAGTGATCAGAAATTTATTGGTGGCATGGTTACGTTGCTGTTGATGGTGCTAATCGTGTGCGCAACCCTGACGGGTTACAACAAGCTCGACAAGTGGGACAGGGCCGTCACCAACGGCGCTGATCCTATGGTGACCACTTGCGCCTTGTACCAAGACACCAACTTGGCCATTTGCACAATCTTGGCACAGGGGCGCAAATGACACACGAAAAATTATTTAAGCTGGCGCTTGAGGCGCTGGAGGCACACGCAGATATTGGCATCAAGTCAGATAAAGCCATCACCGCACTTAAAGAACGATTGGCACAGCCAGAGCAAGAGCAACAAATTGAAACTCTAAAACGCTGTTTGTTTCAGATGCAAGAGGCGGCAAAAGATTTGGTTGAACAAGCAAAATCTTTGCCCCCACCACAGCGCACATGGGTAGGGCTGATGCGTGGCGTTCGTGTTGAAGGCGACGCTGTAGTCATAAGAGTCCATGGCGGTAACGATGAAGCACGAGCGTTGTGCGGCGAACTTATCAACGAGATGGAGAAGAACACATGATCGGGCTATTCCTAATCCTGTGTCTGGGCGCGGCCATCACGATCATGGCTGGGTGGCTATTCGTTCAGATTCTGCTATGGACTGAGGAATAGCGCCCGTTCATCTTGCCGGCGTTTGACAAGACCCGGCAAGACTTTGCCCCCTGCCATACAGTATTTTAAGAATTCCTCACCAGCGCCCGCTTTATCGCCGCGAAGCAGCTTTTGACGAAGCGTTGAACGCTGGAGTGTTCCCAAACCGACGTTGAAACTAAAACTAACAAGGCCGTCAAACATGCCTTGTGAAAGAACGACAGGGCAAAAAGAAAGCACGCCGCGTTCAAAGCGCTGCAAGTCGAATTTAAGGATTGCATCTACTTCATCCTTTGAAAAAGCCCGGTTGTCTTGCGGGCGCAAGGCGAACCCATCACGCTGGTCTATGGGTAGCTTGCCCTGTTCGGGGTACAAAACGTGGCCCACGCCGACAGTCCAAAGCCGCGCTGGGCATCGGTACGGTTTGTACCTGATGCCTTCGTGGTGGCAAATGACCTTGATGGCCTGTTGACTGACGTTCATTTTTTAAATGCTTGGCCACCAAACCAAAACGATACGATGCACGACCAGATGATCTGGGTTTCATCGTCCCAAAGCTGGTCCAGCGCCACGACAAAATCCACGCCCGTGTGCCATGCGTAGTAGAAGCCAAACACCTCAACAAACATGAACATTAGGAACATGCCGTAAGTGATGACGCTACGGGTAGCCGCTCTCATGTTGATGACCCAAGTGCTGGCCCCTTGACCCAAGGCTATGTCGTGCGCATAGAGCGCCTGGCGCTCCTGCATGGCCGTCTGGGCGTTGGTCACATCTGCGTTGATCTGAATCTGCTCGGTCTGGATGTGTTCTATGCGCTCTTGCGCTTCTAGGCCAGCCTTTTTGAGGGTCAGTTCCCGCTCGGTTTGCATGGCGGCAAGGGCAAGCTCATGCTTCTTGTCGGCGTGGTCTTGGAAAAGCTCAAGGATTTTTGGGAGTCCCCCCATCAGGAAACTGATGAGGCTCGAGAACAGGGTTAGCATTTTTCTTCCTTTCGTCTTCAAGTTGTTTACGCAAGCGCTCCATGCGCTCGATCTGGGCTTTGCTTTCTTTTTGCGTGGCCAACGTGTCGTAGTAGATGCTGCCAATTAAGGGAAGCATCAACAGAAACACCAAGACCATGGCAATCAGCGCGATTAAAAACCCCATCTTACCTTCCGATCCAATATCAGTAGGCTGAAGAACAGGGTCAGATAAAGCAGAAACGCTATACAGACTACGGCGTAAATAGCTTTGTCCTGTATCGCGCTTATTACCCTTCTGCGTTGCCATGCAACTTCCCGTTCACGCGCTTCTTGCGCCAGCCGCGCTTGCTCTTGTTCCTCAATAATCTGCATCCGCATTTTATTGACCCGTGTGTATAAGTTGCCCAGTTCTGGCGGGCTTTGATACACCATGATCTCACGAATTTCTTTCGCCAGCTTTTCAAACTGTGTTTTGGCCAGCTCCCGGTTTAGCGCCGCCTCCATGATATTTTGACTTGGGTCATAAACAGTTTTAGACTTTTCTTCTTCTTCACGAATGTGGTCTGCAAGCTGCTGCTGAACCTTGAAGAACTGGCCAAGATTCGACGCCAGGTCAGCCACAACCGCATGTTCATCCCAAACTGGGGCGTCATCCTTTTTCGGCTTGGGCGCAGTTGCGGCGGCGGGTTTCTTTCGTTTGAAGAATCCAAAAAAACCTCCGACTTCTTCTGCTATTGCTTGGACTTCTTTGGCCGTCTTTTTAGCCTCGGCGACGGTCCCCTTAACTTCTTTGTAAAGGTCGCACCCTTTGCGAATTGCCGCCACGCATGAATTTGCTAACGCCAGCAGAGTTAGCGGGTCCACCTCACTTGTCAGCCTTGTTGTCGAGCTTGTCGAAAATCTTGCCCAACATGTCGCGGATGTCGCGGATGTCGGCTTTGTAGTCGTCTTTGCTTATGTAGTTATGCGGCATGTTGCGCACGTCGCCGTCCAGCCGGTCGATGGCGATGTAGATGCGGTTGAGCGTCCACCCGCCGAAGAACCCGGCGGTGGCCACGGCGATGTTGAAGAGTACTTGGTAGTCCATCATTTTTTCAACTTGTTTTTGCTTTTTGGCGCAAGTTTGTTGGTCGGCAACGGTATGGCCTCGTCCACACCAAACAGATAAGAACCATTCTTGTGCGCGGCGTCTATTTCTGCGGGCGTAGTTAGTTTGCGCATATTGGACATATTGCGCTCAATTGCAAGGACGTTAGTTTTTGGCGGCAGCTCACCAGCGTAAATTGACAATCCTTCGGTCAAGTACGTTTTAGCATCATTCAAATCCAACTTTCCCATGCCTTGATCTTGAATCTTGGCCAACACTTTGCGTTGCGCCTCTGTTGGCGGCACATAGTTTGATTTGTCTACTGTTTTGGGTTGGAAAGTGGGCGCGGGCTTGGGCGGCGCTTGCAACCGCTCTTCCAGCGTATTGACCACGTTTGCGATCTGGTCGCGTTTTACAATGGCGTCTTGTTTGACTTGTGGGTTAGCAATTTGCTGGACGGCCTTGTCCAGCACTTGCACTTTGTCACGCGCTTTGGCCAATGTATCTGTTACCCATGCACGATCCATCATCTTCTGGGCGATGGCCTTGTCGGTAAGTGACTTAAACCCTGGGGCCACTTCGGCCAGATCAACGCGGGCTTTGTCCCATGCAATCTTTTCGGTTGCGGTCAAATCGAACAGTTTGCCTTCAGTAACTTTTTTGGCTGCGTCATCCAACGCCGACAGCTTTTGGAATGTCTCAGGCGTTGCGCCTTTGATGCCTTGGCTGGCTTCGCGGTAGCGCCCGGTGATGGGGTCGAAGTCAAGGATGACTTCACCGGTAGCGGGTTTGCGAGGAACAGCAGCTTCAGCCGCCGCCTGTTGCGCTTCGGCCTGCCGACCTGTGCGCATGGACAACTCGCGTTCGCGCGCGCGCATAATGTCAAACGCGCCGGGCTGACCTTGCACAGGTACTTCGGGAGAATAACCCAACATGTTACGCGGCGTGTCAGACGGCATAAATGGCGCGGGGCTAAGTTCACCGCGAAAAGTTTTGGTTACCGGGTCATACACCACACGGCCTGGAGCTTGACCTTGGCCTTGCATGGTAAAGTTTGGCTGATAAGGTACCTGTCCCGGCGATACAACCGCTTGCGCAGGGTTAAACGGCACAACTTGGTTGGGGCCGTAGTTGATTTCAGCAGGCGTCAGCCCTGACGGAATGGGCCGATAGTCTGGCGGCATCGCCGTAGACTTTTGAAACCCTGGCTTGGCCATGCTACGTGCGGCCATTCCAGCCCCAATATTGCCCGCCGCCGCGCCTACCCCACCGCCAATAATTGCACCAGGCAAACCACCTATAGAACCGATAAGCGCGCCCGCAGTACCGCCCGCGCTGGACCGGGTAAGTTTTTCTCTAAATGTTGGCTCGCGAACTACGCCGCCTTGCAAATTTTCGGGAAAGTTGGCCGCAGCGTTTGCAATCTTTGCGGCATTTCCCGACAAAGGTTTGCCTTCAGCGGCCATTTTTGCCAGCGCTTGCGGGTCAACCACGCCGGTGGCCAAGTTGGTGGCGCGGCGGTAATCATAGATTCGTGCGGCCAATGAACGCGCGTTTTGAAATTCAGTCAACAGTCGAGGGTCGGTAATGCTGTTCTCAACCGCTTTCTCCAACGCATTTGCTATGCCCATGCTTGCGTCCGCGCGGGCTATTGCTTCGGGTGACGGCGGGTTGATACCGGCTGATTGTTGGTTGTAGATTGCTTGCGCATCTCGGCGACGCTGGCGAATGCTGTCCACAATGATTTTGCCATCCGCGCCAGCTTGGAGTTGCTGTTTAGCTGCGTCCAAGAATGTATTGACGGCATTAGCTTGGCCCATGTCGCCAATGGTGGGCGCGACACGCAAGTTGTCAAGATCGTCCAATACCGCAGCGTTGGCGGTTACGCGAGGAATTGCTCTGACCTTGTCGTACGGCACACTGATTGTCGGCGCTTCCAACGCTGTATCAAACGCTTTTGCATCGAGTTTCATGGTTTCTGGCAAGCCCATGTCTTCTCTAGCCCGCGCGGCAATCTTAGGTAGATTGAGCTTGGATAAATTGCTGTCCAGCGCCGTTGACCCCACCGCAGCAGCACGCATACGATTGGCAGCGCTGGGATTGGACAGCGACGGGTTTAACGACAAACCCATGTCAAACGCATCTTTGGCTGCGTCAATGCGCGGGGCGTTCATTTCGCTCTCACGCACACGTTCAGTTTGGATGCGTTGTTGGCGTGCCTCTATTGGTGCTTTGACCATGGGCGCAGCAGCGCGGGCGCCCGCGCTAATCCCCCGGGACAAGTCACCCAGCACATTGAGTGGAACGCCTTGCAAACCAGTGCTGGCCAAAGCGTTGCCGATTGCTTCAGTTTGCGCCTGTGCCGTTGGGCTAAGTGCGGGTTGAAAGAATTGCTGAACTTGGCGGGCTTGGGCTTCGCCAATGCGAACGCCTTCTTTTGTGCCGTATTTGCCGCTGGTCAGCGCGCCAAGTACTTCGGCCCCCGCAACGATGGGCGCTGTGATTGCACCAGTGGTAAGCCCCACGGCTGTTTCCACAGGTGCAAACACCTTTTCTCTGAGGGACGCAGGCCCACGTTCTGGTGCTGCGGTTGAAACAGGCACATCATAAGTGTTGCCTGGAATCAGATCGGCAGCAGTGCCCGTTTTGCGCGGCGCGGGAATGCCACCACGCATTTGTCGAATGGCATCAGCAAATGCTTGGGCGTCTGCGGCATTGCCTGCAGCGTCCGCTTTGACCAACGCCGCGCTGAGTTCTTCGAGTGTGGCCATAGTTATCTCGATTTATATTTTTCAAGAAGGGCATCAATGCTCGGCGTTGCGGCAGGCGTTTGGGTACTTGGCGCAGTCTGCTTGTACTTATACGTTTCGTCAAACGCTTCTTGCATGGACTGTGATGTAAAGCCGGCTTGGCCTTTTAATCTGCGCAGCGCGTCCTCTAGATCGGTCTTTGATTGAGTCCGATCCAAAGAGGCTTTTAAGTTCTCAAACCTGTCGCCTTCGCGGTTGGACACGTTACCCACGCCAGCGCCAGTTTTAGATGCCGCGCGAAGTTCAGTAAGACCTTGCACAAACGCCAAGTTTTTCAGCTGCTCAAGATCGGCGTTTGCTTTGCGCGCGGCGTCAGTCAGCGCTGGTGTGCGGCCATATACCACGCCAGTTATGCCATCAAGCCCTTCGGGATTGGCAAGTATGCGATCAACAGTCTCACCAATAACCGACATGGTGTTGTTAATAGTCTTAACCGATTGCCGCGCTTGTGGCAGCACTGCTTCGCGTTTTTGAATGTCTTTTGGCGACAGACCTTCTATTGCAGTTGCGGGTGTCATGCCCATGGCTTGCTCGCGAGACACGTATTTGACCTTTCCGCTTTCATCAACCACCGCAACCGGCGGTGAAGGTTGAACAGGTGTGCGGCCCGCCGTTGCCATTTCGCGTTTGAAGTCAAACAACGAGCCTCTATACCCTTGAGCTTTGGCGTATTCGTAACGCTTAATTTCGGGATCAGTAGATTCAACCGATGGCACGACAACTGATTTGTCGCGAGGATTGACTAAGCCCACGCCGGTGACATTGTGGTACACAGGTTCTTTAGATGCCAACGCAATTTCCGCATCCAAAGCGCGGGCCATCTCAGGCTTATTCATAGCTATAAATGCTTTGCGTTGGGCAAGCAAAGTTTCTAAATTTAACCCGCCAGGCGCGGCGGCAGGCGCGGCCATAGGCGCAGCGGCAGGGGCCGCAAGTCGATTGGCAACAGGCTCAGGGGCCATACCAAACGTGCCCGAACCCAGCGCGCCAGCTTGCATGGGCGCGGTCAGCGCGTTGGCAACCGGTGCGGCGGCGGGAGCCGCAGCGGGGGGCTGGCCCATACCCATAATCTTTGCAACTTGATCGCGCTCGTCTAATTTCTGACGCAGACCAATACCAAACTCAACAAACTTGGGATTGCCTGATTTGAGGTAAGCATCGGCAATTTGATTTAAATCAGCTGGGCCACCATGCTCCACGGCCTTGGCTTGAATTTGTCGAAGCGTTGCTTCATCGCGGCGCATCTGCGCAATCTGCATCTGCGCAACTTGGTTTTGATTCTGCGCGCTTTCAAGCTGCGCCATCTGGCCGTACTGCGCCAGTTGGTTGGGGATTTCAAGAGGCCGAACGCCCAGTGCGATAGAAGGATCAAGTGCCATGTTCGTTCCTTATGAGTAGGCAGACTTAGCCGCCGCAGTGCGCGCGTTATACGCGGCTAACAAGTCTTGTTGACCAGAATAATTCAAATAATTATTTACGCCGCTCGTCAAAGCGTTAGCAGTCCCCACCGTGCCAGCCGCGTTAGCCGCGCCTGCTGACGTGAGGTTATTCGCCGCGCCTGCGCCATAAGTTCCCGCAGCAGCCGCTTGATTGGCCGCAGCCGCTTGACCAGAACCTGTCAAACTAAACAATGGAGCCAACTGGTTGGCACGGTTGGTCTGGTAACGGTTGTAGGCGTTTTGGTATTCCTGACTGCCCATTTGCTGGCCGTAGCTTGTCAGCGCTTTGCCCGTGCCGCCAGACAGCAAACCGCCGCGAGCGGCTGCGGAACGCTCCAACGCCTTTTGACCTTCAGACAATCTAAAAGCGTAGCCAGGGTCTTGACCGGCCAAGAAGTCCGCGCTGGTAAAGTCCTTGGTGTACTTGCCGTAATCTGCGCCTGCGGTGCCGCCTGGCAAGCCAAGGTAGGTCAGCAGTTGGTTTTGAGCGCCTACGCCTGCGGCAGTGAACGGCGCCAAGTCAGCGCGTTGCGTTGCGTACTGTTGGGCAAGCAACTGATTGGCTTGAGCCGCAGCGTCTGCTTGCGTTTTGGCCGCTTGCTGGGCCGCGTTAGCGCCGATCAAAGAACTGCCGACTATCGCTGCGGGCATCATCCAGCTAGGTGTAGCGGCGGCGGCGCCAGCAGCGGGAAGGGTAGCGCCTGCACCAGCAGCAGTAGCTGCGTCAATACCGGCTTGCGCTTGTGCTGCGCCCGCAGCCGTACCAGCTCCAGCAAGATCGGTCCCAACATTGGCCGCACCAGTTGCCCCAGCAGCGTCTATAGCTGCCTGCGCTTGAGCCGCGCCTGCCGCAGCAGCACCCGCACCGGCGGCTCCTGCGCCAGTGCCAGCAGCACCTGTAACGCCGGCAGCGTCTATGGCCGCTTGAGCTTGCGCGGCCCCCGCCGCTGTACCCGCTCCAGCACCGCCAGCAGCAAGCGCATTAGCACCGTAAATGGTTCCAGCAAGAATCGCCGCATCTCGCCCGCCAGTGTTCCAAAACTGGCCAACTGATTGCGATGGGCTGGCGACAAAATTGCTTACCGTATTGGATACGGTGCCTAACGGGTTGTTTATAAAATCACTTGCCCATCCGTTACTGGCGGCAGCGGGTTGTTCTCTGTATTGAAGCGTATATCCAGCGTCTTCATACGCCTTTAACTGTTGGCGTAGTTCTGGCGTCAGTTGCATTCCATACGGCAAACCAATAACGTTACTTTGGCCGGATTCACCAACAACAAAACCTTCAGGCAAAGGCGCGGCGTTTTTGTTTACGCCAAGCGCTTTTTGAAATGCAGTTTCTTTTCCTGAAGCAATGGTTGTTTTTAGATTTTCTACCGCTGTTCTAAAATCCATATCAAATCTCCAGTACCAAAAGAACCTGCAAACACTTGCAAGTCACGTTAAAGTTATCTTTGAACATCATATGCCTCACTCCAATAACAGGCAGTTGTTGGCCGCAGCCTGCATGATAATCCAATTGGTGCCGTCTGACACAAGTGTGGCCCAATCTCCAGTAGACGCGGCAAGGATGGCCGTAGCGGCTGCGCCGCCTGCCAAAGCCACCACATTGCTCGACGCTGACACCAAAGTCTGCGCCTGATAATTCTTAAAGGTCAGTTCCCGACCGGTATTGGTTGACGCTGTTGGCAAGGTCACCGTACAAGTTGATCCCGACTTGTTGTTGATAAACCAAGTTTCACCCGCGCCAACTGTGAAATCGGCGGTTTTGGTGATGGGCGCGGATGCGGTGCTGGCCGTGGACGCCAACGTACCGGCTGAAAAGGACAGGCCAGACCCAACAGTCACGTTGCTGAACCCGCCCGAGCCATTGCCGTACAGAATGGACGTGCCGCTGGTCGCCGGGGCGTAGTCGGTCCCAGACGTGGCCGCTGAGATGGCCGTGCCATTGCCTTTAAGCAGGCCGGTGATTGAAGTCGATATGGTGATGGCAGGCGTGGTGGTAGCGGTCGCTACCGTGCCCGCAAAGCCATTCGCAGACACCACAGACACGCTTGTAACCGTGCCGGTGTAGGCAGGGGCTGCCCAAGTGGGAGCGCCGCTTGTGGTGGCCGTTAAGATCTGTCCTGTGGTGCCTGCGGCGGTGGCCACGGGGGCTGCGCCAGCTCCACCGCCATAAACAACGCCATACTGGGTCAAAGCCGCAGATGATGCCCAAGCTGTGCCGCTGGAAAAGTAAGGAATGCCGCCGCTAGTTCCCGCCACCGTCAACGCCAAGGTTCCGCTGGTTGTGATGGGCGAGCCGCCAACCGAGATCAAACCGCCGGTAAATGACTGGGCAACGCTGGTGACCGAGCCAGAACCTTTGTTGTTGAAGGTTGTCCAATCGGTTGAAGTCAAATAGCCATTGGTCGTGCCGTTGGCCGCTGCCATTGAAATGGCTGGGGTTAAACCGCCAGATGACACTACAGGCGCGGTGCCGGTGACCGAGGTGACATAGCTCAGTGAGGGGATGTCGCCAGCGACTAATGCCCTAAAGGTGGGCGTTGCCGCCGCGCCAGTTGTCGGACCGGCAAGCACATAGTTGGCTGTTTGAGTCGCCCAAGTGGCCGTCAACGTGCCCGAGCTGGTGACTGGCGAGTTGGTGACGGTGAACTGGGCCGGTAATGACAAACCCACCGAGGTTACCGTGCCAGTAGTTGGCGTGGCCCATGTCGGGACGCCTGCGCCTGCGCTGGTCAAAACCTGGCCAGATGTGCCCGCAGCCGTAAAAGCGTAGGCCGTGCCCGAACCGTAAGCTACGGCGCCAGCGGTGGGCGTAGCGGTTGCATTGGTGCCGCCATTGGCGATAGACAGCGTGCCACTGACATGCGTGGTCAGGCCAATTTTGCCCCAAGACGGCGCGGTTGACACGCCGCCAGAGATCAAAGCGTTGCCGGTAGCCACGTCGGCCAGCTTGGCCAAAGTGGTCGTGGTGTTGGCGTACAACAAGTCGCCCACTGCATAGCTGGCGTAGCCCGTGCCGCCATTGGCCGCAATCAGCGTCCCGGCCAAAGTTATCGCGCCCGTGGTCGGTGTGGACGGAGTAAAGCCGGTAGTCCCGGCTGAAAAACTAGATAACCCGGAGCTGGTGATTTCAATGTGCCCAGCCGTATTGGTAATCGTAACCCCGCCGCCGGCGGTTAATGTGCTGAGTGAATATCCAGTGCCATTACCAATCAACAGTTGACCATTGGTCGGTATGTTGCCTGTGCCTGTGCCGCCGTTGGCAACTGGCGTGATGCCAAGTCCAGACCCGGTTAGCGCGTAGATATTGTTGAACCACCGAAACCATTGTTGCGACACCAAGCCCGTGCGCTCGTCAATAAGCGGCACCCGAGGCGCTGGTATCTGGCTAGTGTTGGGGGTTGTGGTTGCCATTGTTAGGCATTGGTCGGGCTCATAATCAACTCAGCGCCCATAATAATGACTTTTACGGGTTCTGTACCCGAAATTTCATAGACCCGGTCACGCAGCTTGAGCGTCATGCCCAGACGACGCCAAAACACCCGGCGATAGTATTCGCCGATTCGGCCCATGAACGCCCAGTGTTCATTTGACCAAGTGTGACCGCCGTCATCAGACCAACGCAACATGACTTGAGGATCGGTAGCAATGCCTTCTACAACATCAGCAACTAAGTTATCGTCGTTTTCAGTCATCAAAAACTTATCGTTTTCGGTGACTATGTAAAGAATGGCGTTGATCGGCAGGCTTGTACCAACCAAACCAACGCCTGACTCGCAATCAAGTTGCAGACTGTGGTGGGCCGTGCGTTTAAGATTGTTTGTGCCGGTTGGCAATGCCCGCCATGACCGCAGCCACTTTTGAGTGTCGCCGTTGTCGCTGTAAACATTCAAGTCAAAAGCGTAGATGTTGCCATTCTCATAGTCGCCAATGATGATTTTGTTGTTGTACGCCATCTGGCAGTTGCCGCGATGACGAATGAAGTTGCCGTTGTCCCAGCCTGCACGCTCATGCCAGGCTTGCGTGGCCACGTCGTACACCCAAGTGGCGTTGGCCGTGGGAAAGACCAACACGTAAAATCCATGGCCATTTTGCTGGTATGTGTATCCAATAGCGTCGCTGATCGTGCTGTACTGGGAAATAGCGTATTCGATGGCGTGGGTGCTGACACGGGTGCCTGTGTAGCCATTTGCCCGGTAGACAATGCCTTGGCCGCGAGCGTCTGCGCCTAACCAAAACACGCCGTTGTCGAGCTTGGCCACCGAGTAGGTAGCTGCGCAACCAATTTCGTTAAACGCGCCTTGAATGCGCTCCAAAGGGAATCCCGCGTTGCCCGAGTCGTACCAAACCTCAACCGAGTTAGTTCCGAACAGCCAGACTTCGCGGTGATCCACAATCATGCTGATCAAATTGTCTGGCGCGCCTTCGGCGCTGGCAAAATCCAGCGGGTCAACAGACTGACCGTCGTACAGGCTTGTGACCCATACTTTTTGACTGTTGGGCTCAATGAAGGTGAAATACCCGTCAATAAAACCAACGGTCAACGCTCCGGGGTAATCGGGGTCTGTGATCTGCGCAAACACATTGGTGTTGGCGTTGTAGATGTAGCCCGGCCCGTTGGCCGCGATGAACATCTGGATGCCGTTGTCAGCTATGCTGACCGGCCCCGTGTTTGCAATCGTACCCAACAGCGTTGTGGTGTAGTTGGGGGCCATCTTGTACAGTTTGCTGCCGCTGACCACGTACCCATACCCGCCAAACGTCCACAAGCCCCGAATAGGGCCGGTGCCGATGGATGTCAGCAAACTCAAGCCTGGGCAGCGCTGCAAGTAAGCGGGCTCTTTACCGCCTTCTGGGACGACTTCTGGAAACAAATTGACCATGCGGTTGTCCGCAGCATTCACACTGCGGGCAACATACGCCGAGCCTAAGATCGGCGTTTTCATCAATAATTACCAGCGTAGATGTTGAAGCGCTGGCGGTTAGCCACGATGGCATACGGCATGGACATAATGTCATCAGGATTGTTGATGCGCTTCAAGTCACGTTTGCTGGTCATCGCAATGCGCTGCACTTGGGGGCTTGGTTCAACGCCAAACTCAGGCGCAAATTCCATGGCCAGGTTGTACGTGAAAGCACGCAGATACCCTGGCGGGAACAAAATGTTGGTCGCCAAATTGGCGGGGCGGTTTAGCTCTTCAACGCTGATAAAGTGCCATTCCAAGTCCCGTGTGGGCCGAGGATAGACGTACATATCAACATCAGGATATGTCATGTTGATAAACAACACTTGCGGATACGTGGACGTTACCGTCTTAACGGCAATGCCATCGTACTGCTGTTGATTGATAAATTTGATGCCAAACGACACGTTAGTGCCTGGATCGCGGTAGTAGGTGGCGTCGTCCAACAAAACGGGGCGCAAGCCAACAAAGTCACCGGTTGGGCCAAGGGTGCGGTTAATCTCACCAGCAGGCCAAGTAAAAATTTGATCTTGAGTGCTAAAAACAGATAGACGCTCAGTGTTCCATGAGTCGATCATTTGATCAAGCGCCATCAAAGCGTCTTGCGACACCGACGCAGCGGGCGTCTCACCTTCGGCCAACACGCCAAGCAATCGCAGCGCCCGATTTATCTGTTCGCCAGCAGTGTAGGTGGCCATGTTTACGCTCCTTGTTCGACCGCCTCAACAGTAGGACGGCCACGTCTACGTTTTACTTCCAGCTCGTTTACAACAGGAGCCGCCTCTTCAACAGCAGGCGTGTCAAGAGTATAGCGCGTCCAGCCATTTTTTTCATCGGCTTCCGCTTCAAGATCCATGGTCGCAACCTTTGCGCCGTGGACGGGATGAGACATGTAAATAACGGCCATAAAAAGAAGGGGGTGATTAGCCCCCTGGTTGGTTTAGGCAGTAATGCCAATGTTTTTCAGCGCAGTGCGAAGTGCGTTAATTGCAGTCGCCAGTTCAGTACCAGTAGCGGTATTGGTGACGGCTGTAATGGCGGCGGCTTGAACAATTGGCGTAGTGCCGTAAAAACCAGCGGTGCCGCCGGTTTTACCTATGATCGCGCCGTCAAGCTGTGGGTCTTCGTATGCAACGCCAACTGGTTTGGTGTTTGTAGGCATGATGTTTCCTTAAAGACGGGGGCCGAAGCCCCCATTAGGTTTAGGCCATACGGTACATAGTCCAAGCACCGTCGCCGGTCTTGCGTGCACGCCAGGCTGCTGAAGTCAGCGTTGCAGAAGTCACAGTACCAACCAAAGTCCAGCCAGTGCCTACTGCGATAGTGAGCGTGCCTGCACCAGTGTTGATAAAGTTAACCTCAAAAAAGCTGTTATTTTTAGCGCTGGAAACCAGCGCTTCAGTATCAGCCACGGTAGGCAAAGTTATCGAAGCGGTTGCACCGCTGTAGATAATGATGCCGTTGGTCAATTCAGCAGCGGTCAAAGTGGCTGCGGCTGTTTTAGTGACCGGCGTAGATTGCACGCCAATGTTAACTTCGGAGGTATTGCCGTCACCAAGTTGGTAACCGCCTGCGCCATTGGGAAGAGTAGCCATGATAAATTTCCTTGAAAAAGATGTTACGAAGAAAGGGGCCGAAGCCCCGTTTCAGATCAACCCCACAGACGGCAAGCCATCTGAGGACGGATGGTGCTGTAGCCATACAACACGTCGATACGGCAAGGCATACGGTCGTTGTTGATGTCGTACTGGCGAACCACACGCAAGCTGATGCCATTGTGAACGGCACGTGCAGCCATGTCTACGCCCTGGGGCAGCAACAAGTCAGCGGTGGCGAACGTGATGGCGTCCTTGTGGTAGATCAAGTTCTGGGGGTACTGGGTGCTGGCCGTGCCGGTGAACACAACAGCTTTGCTGTTGGCGGGCAAGGCAAGCATAGTAGCCAGAGCGTGGTTAGCCGAGTACATGGGGGCCACGGTCACGGTAGCGGTCGTGGTGCTGGTCGTTGATGCCAAAGCCACAAACTGGAACAGCGAGCCGGTGGACTCACGGGTTTGTGGGTTCACAGCGTAGCAGTCAGCAATGGTGAACACGTCGCCAACGGCAAGGGTTTCGCCAGAGCCAACAGTCAATGTCAGCGTGGAAGCGCCTTCAGAGGTCACGGCAGCACCAGTGGTGTTGCCAGTAGCCGCGCGGGTGCCGGTGGTGTGCTGCTTGATTGACTGAGACATGTTGACCTCGTCAAAGCCCAACACGCCCATACCCATCATGCCGTTCTTGAACTGCTTGCTGATGGTGTCGGTGGGGTTGAACAAACCCTTCATGCCTTCAACCAAACCAGCGTTAGCGGCGGGGTTGACGGTGGCATAACGGGGGCTCATCACAGCGGCGTTCTCGTTCAGCTTCTGCTGGGCTTGCAACAGCACCAAAGAAGTAGAAGGGGTAGAACCGGGAGTGCCCACAGAGTTACCAATGGTCTTGTATGCATTGGCAACGTCAGCGTCGATGGAGCTGGCCAACTGGCTGATACGAGGCTTCAACACACGCTCTGCGAAGTCATCCAACTGCATGGTCAATTCAGCGGAAGTGAAGTTCACGCCAATATGCTTTTGGTTGTTCACAGTCAAAGTGGTGAACTGTTCGTTGTCGTCTTGCACTTGCAAGGCGGCACCGTCGGTCACCAAAGCGCGGTCGGGCAAGCGAATGCGCAGGGTCGAACCAATCTTGGCACCTTCAACAGCAAAGCTGTCGTCGTACTGACGGTTCACGTTACGGGTCAACACAAGGTTGTTTTCGAGAATCTCAAGCGCTTTGCGCGTGATCATGTCGATGGTTAAGATACTGTTAGCCATGGAAAAAATCCTTTAAAAAATTAGCGGTGTGCCTGTGCTTGCAACTTTTTAACCTGTCTGGCTCTTTCAGCTTCAATCCACTGCGAGTCCGTCATGGTCTTGGTAGACCGTGGGTCCGTAGTGTCATAAGCTGGCGATCCACTGGATCGAGCTGTAACAGGTGAAATCGGCGCTGGCGCAGACGTGGTCTTTTTAACTGGGGGATCGTTGGCCATTTTGGCCTCAATCCGTCCAATTTCTTTGGCTTGTAAGATAGGTGCAAGACGAGAGATTCGATCTGCTTCCTTGGGGTTTGCGCCGAGGTAGTACGCTACTTCGGGACCAACTTCCGAGGCTTGGATCGACTGAGCCATCACGGTCGTGATTGAAAGTTTCGGGTTATACGCGACTTGTTCAAAGTCATCGTATTTAGTCCGAGCTTCTTCTTCCTTTTCGTGATAAGTCTCAAGAATTTCAGATTGCTGCCTGGCTTGGTCACGCTGAGCGATCAATTCTTCGGCCTTTTTGTAAGCCAATGCGTCTGCATAGGCTTCGGGGCTTTCAAATTGCTCAACCGGCGGGATGTGTGCTGGCGCTCTCAAAGTCTGCGCTTCCGCTTGCCTTTGAGTCTGCTCTCTTTCCCACTTACGCTGTTCTCTCGCAAGCCGCTTACCGATGGCTGCATCCAGTTCTTCCTGAGTAAAAACTCGGGACTCTTTCTGCTCATCAGCGACTACCGGCGCATTTTCTACAGTCTCAGGAGTGGCCGTCACTTCCGTTGCTGGCGCGGAGTCAACTTCCGCTAGGTTTTGGACTTCTTCAGTCATGTCAATGAATCCTAAGATTCCCCGGTGAGCCCCGCCGGTAAGGTTTACTGCACAAACTCAACAATATCGTTTAAGGTCAATCCTGACAGAAAAGTGATCGTCGTTGAATTTGTTTCAATGTACTGTAGTGTAATGACTTTTTTCAAGCCATTAACAAAAACTTGCATGCTGTTGTTGCTGGTCGTGTAGTTCAAGCCCGTGAACACAGTTTGGCCAGAAGTTGCCGTTTGATATGATTGCGTCCCGCCCGAGCGGATCGCGGAAATATTGTCCATACTCCAGATTTGGACGTATGTGCTGTTTTGAAGAACGAATTTGTAGGCGTTGAAGTTGGTCAGCCACACCTCATTGGGCGGCCTGCCAGCGCTGTCAAGGATGATCGGGTTGGGGTTTGCGACTGATCCTGTGTTGCTGGTGTAGGTCGTGGCCGGCGTGGTTGTCCCAGCAGCGTATGAGTACAGCAGCCCACCCGTCAGTGGGTTGCCACTGTCGTCGAAAAACTGCGAGCCGGCACCGGCCAGGGGTGAAAGATTAACTGCCATGTCTTAATTCCAAGGTACGCCAGTGGCGGTCACAGGGTTCTTTTGCAACTCAATCTGAGCATTTAAAGAGGACTCAACAGCGTCTTTATCCACACCGTTAGCCCAAATCCATCCTAAGACAGTTTCTTTGGTCAAGTCAGCATAGGGAATGGTTGCAGTGCCATCACTCCATGAACAAGTGCTGTAGACAGATGCAAAGTAATCCCCATCTGTTGCATTTGCTTGCCAATGTGCGGTAGTGACAAAACCATCTGAGGTTTGTCGGTCAAGTTGGGAGATAGTCCAATTAATTGTTGACATGGTTTATTCCTTATGGGTGCGATGCTTTGTAAGCATCAAACTCTGCTTTAAGTTCTTGGATGGCTTTGACCAGCACAGGAATTAAATCTGCACGAACTGCCTTGTATGGTTCCTCACCTTCTGGTGCGGGGTCGCGAGATTCATCAATCAAGTCTGGAAATACAATTTCAAACTCTTGAGCAATAAAGCCACGGGCATTTTTAATGTCTGCGCCCTTGCCTTCTTTCCAATCGTACAGGCGGGGTTTAAGCGCCATGATTTCTGAAAGCCCAACATTTAAGTCACGCACATTTTCTTTTAAACGGGCATCTGAAATTGAACTGATGACTGTGCTAACAGCCGAAATAGTTCCGTTAAAACCAACAGCAAACCTGTATGTTGATGTTCCCGTTGAATACATCTGAAAGCCATCAGCACTGCTTGTTGATGCGCTACTGACAACCCTAACGCCGCTACCAGTTGATGTATTAGCATCAATGCTTGTGCCAACAGCCAAGTTCAATGCCGTTTTCCCCACCAGCAAGTTACCGCTGGAGTCGATACGCAATGCTTCTGAAAAAGTCATCCCAGCAATAGTAGATGCCGCAGTCCCAACTGAAATACTGTAAAAAGGCAAATTACTTGCGCCCAAACTAGATAAAAACTGGAATCCTCGACCATTTGTTCCATCAACACGGGTTATTCCATATTGGTATGCGCCAGCACCGTCACCAGCACTACAGTAAAAACCGCTTGGAACAGCGGGGAAAGCGGTCTGAGAAACCCGAAATGCTTGACTTGATGAACTTGTCGCGCCAACAACCAAATTCGTACCATCAAACACCAACGCACTACCCGTGGTCAGCGCACTTGAGCTTGAAGCATAAACAACGCCATTTGCAGTAAATGATGTGAGGTTTGTGCCGCCGTTGGCTGTGGGCAGTGTGCCTGACACATGGGTTGTAAGACCAATCTTGCCCCAACTGGGGGCAGTCGATACACCTCCAGAAATGAGCGCATTGCCTGTTGCTACGTCAGCAAGTTTTGACAACGCCGTGGTTGTTGATGCGTAAAGCAAATCCCCAACTGCGTAGGACGTTTGGCCCGTGCCGCCTTTAGCCGCAGTAATGGTGTCAAGACCTGGCGTCAAATTAGCAATAGACACCTTGACGGTCGAGCCGCTTTGGACAATTGGCAGAACTTCAGTGCCGGCAACCGGGGTAGTTGCCGCCGTTAGGTTGGAGATTTTTACGTTGGCCATAATTTACTCGTAGATGACGGTCATGGATATGTCGCCAGTAACGGCAACGTACAGACCCTTGCTAAACGCAATGCCGCCAATGTCGCCGCTGAACAACCGAACTGTGGCGTTTGTGGGGGTGAATTGGTGAATGATCTCAGGATCGGCTGTACTTGCTGTAGCCGAGTCATAGATGGTAACTCTAGGCACATTTGCAGCAGAGCTGATGAAAATGCCATGGATTTTGCCAAAGCCTATTTTGACCTGGAAGCTACCAGCGTCCGGGGCAATGTTGTTGAGTTGTGCGTATAGGGACATGGCGGTTACTCGTAAAAGATGGTGCAGTTGACCGTTGTGCCGCCTTTGTCAATCCACAGCCCTCGGCTGAAATAAATGCCGCCATCATCGCCGCTCAATAGGTACATGGTGTTGGCCGCAGGCGTGAATACCGCAAGAATCACAGGGTCACCAGTGCTGGCCGTAGCGGTGTCGTACACGGTTAAGGTGGGCGAGCCCGCTGCGGTGCTTACAAAGATGCCTTTGAGCTTGCCACCCCCAACTTTGACTTGAGCGTCAGCGTTGTTGTTGTGGAAATAAAGAGCCATGGTGTGTCCTTATGCCAAAAAGCGGAGTTTGTACAAAGTTGTCAAATACAACTCAACAATGTTGTCAATGAGCTGCTGCAAAGATGAGTCGGATTTGTCACACACGTTGTAGCGTTCTTTTTCAATCTCATCCAATGAGTCTTGCAAGAATTCAATCACGTTGCTGGTCTTCTTGGCCGAATGCAAAGTGATTGGCCCCATCAGGCCATGACGGCCTTGATAGGCTTCAGCAAATGCGTCTGCGTGGTCAATGATGTCGTCATAGAAAGCATTCAAGGCCACATGCTTGGAATAGCTGCGGGTGTTCAAATGCACCGAATGGGTCACATCTCGGGCTAAGAACAACAATCCGACAAAATCACAGGCTTTCATTGTGGCATCCCTTGTGGTGGCATCATCTCAGGCATTATCTCATTTTGACCCCGGTTAGGCATCCCACCAGCAACGACGTCGCCAGTATCCATCGCCGCGTGTAAAGTGCCCATTACGATGTCATGTATCTGTTCAGGATTCATGCTGTTTTGAACCGTTGCAATACGCTTGGTTTCAGCCTCGTATGCCTTGACCTGGGCCTCAAAATCCTTGCGTTCTTGCTCTTGCATTTCGATGGATTTACCCACGTTTTTAATCATCTGGTGCATCTGGTCCATCTCAGCGCCCATGGCCTGCATCTGCTGCTGGGCCGCTTGCAATGCCGGGCTTTCATCCGCATCGGACATAAACTTAGGATCAATTGTCTTGGCAAAACGCTTGGACATCTCTTGAGCGCCAGGCCAATCCATGTTCTTGACGAACAGGTCACCGGCCACAGCCCACAATTGAGGATTGCCTTGCAACAGTTGTGCCATTGCCTCTAATGCCTCTTGACGTTTGGTCGCGTAGCCTGGGCCAGTGATTGCCACCACGTCGTACTTGCCGACGCCGGGGTTGTAGATTTTCTCGATCACGATGCCTTGCTGGTCCACGATCTTGTTGACCGGCTGCTGCTGGTCAGGGTTGATCTTGACCATTTTGGTTTCGCCATCTTCACCAATGATGCGGGCAATGCGCTGAGTGTCGTAAATCTTGGGGATCAAGTCCACCAGTTGGCGGGCCACATGGCGCACACCGCGAGCTAGATTGTCTCCGTAGTGGTACGTGCCCACATCGCCTTCGCGCTGGCGAGCCAATATGGCTTTGCCGCTGCGCTCGTTGCTTCCCATGCCCAAACTGGCGTTGTATTGCCCTGTGGTGCTCTTGATGTCTTCAGAAGCGCCCGCCTTGGCTTGCAATAGGCCGCTGGAGGCCATCGGAGGCTGTGCCCGCTGGGGTAGTGGCAGAACGGCCCCTTGGCCGTCTGTAACGTCTGGATTGATCTCCAAATACGGCCAGTTTTGCGTGTTGGCCGTTTTCCATTTGTCTTCGTAGCCCTCAAACTGGCCACCGTAGCCAATAAATGGGGCTTTGGGCGCCAAGGCCAGCATCTCGGCCTCTTGGCTGACCCAGTAGTTGTACATGCGTTGGGCGTCCTTGGCGTTGCGCACCAAACCCGACACGTACAAGCGACCATCAACCTCAAATTCGTTGCCCACGATGCGAATCACGGGAATCCATTTGCCGGCCCACTCGCGTTCTTCAAGGATTTCGTACCCGTTGATCTTGCAGTATTTGACCTTGGGACGGTCAGATTCGCGTGACTTTTTAGGCTTGCCGTAGATGGCCCGCAATTGCTTGTCCTCGGGCGTACCTTGAAACGCCGTGGCGTTGCCAGGGTACAGGTTCAGTGTTGCGCGGTCGTAGTCAATGTAGTAGTAATCCGCAATGCGGATCGTGTCCTCATTGAGCCAATTGCTGATCGACTGATCGCCCACACCCAAAGATTGCAAAGTTGTAATGGGCGCAGCGTCTGGGTACATCCGCTCAAACTCGGCCTTGGTCACATCTTCCGTGACAAAGCACCACTTGGCGTCCGCTCCGGTCGGGTCTTGAATGGTTGGATCCATGTAGACCGAAAAGGAGTTGCGCACACGGCCAATCTTGATGTCTTGGTCAAACGTGTTGTCGTCGCAATATTCGGTCAGCAGGCGAAGGTAACCTTCGCCGTAAGAAACTTGGTTTTCGCAGGCAGTGTCGTAAGCCACATCGGCGTCGCTGATGTACTCAATGTGCCGAATCATGCCGTTGAAGATGTCGGCCACTTCCACGTCGGCGTTGTCGTCCACCGGGATGACTTTGGCCCCGGGCCGATTCTGGCGCTGGTCGTTGGTGACCTGGCGCACATGCTGGGGCAGCTTGTTGATCGTCAGACAGGGCCGGGCGTTGATTGTCTGCCCTTGCACCGCACCACGGGTGGCCAGCACGTCAGCGGGCCACTGCCAATGGTTGTCGGGTGAGCCTGCGTAAAAGCGCAGATCGTCGATCTCATCTTCGCGGGACTCCGAGAGCGCGGACACCGCCAAGTCCAGCCTGGCACGGGCTGTGGCCAAGATGTCAGACGCGCTCTTCTTGGGTTTACCGCCTTCGGCCACTGCGCCAGCAGCCGCAATGCCTGTGAAGTCTGCCATTATTTGATCTTGTTAAGGACTTTGTCCACCGTTGCCTTGACATTGTTGCCCGATGGAATCGTGGCGTGGCAATTGGCAGTGGGTGAATAAGTTTCTTTGTTGCGTGCTGGCATACCAGCGCCCGACATTTTGGGCTCGCGGCTGTTCAGTTTAGCAATAGGGGCAAGGGTCTTCATTTCTTTCCTTTCGGTGCTGCACGTTTGACTGCATACGCAATTGCCACGGCCTGCTTGACGGGCTTGCCCGCCTTGACCTCGGCCTTGACGTTTTTGCGGAATGCTTCGGGTGACTTTGACTTAACGAGTGGCATTATTTTTTCCTCGCAGTTTTGGCTGACTCTTTGAAAGCCTTGGCAGTCGGCGCGCCAGGCGTGCCAGGTTTGCGCATCTTCTCTTTACTGCCTGCGGCAATTCGTTCTTGCTTGGCGTGGATGTTAGCGTAAAGTCCAGGCTTCTTCATGCGCCCATCCATCCTGTAGATACTGCGCTACCGTAGCTTCTAGCGGTGCGCTTGGGTTCAACATACTCACGATGTGCCACTGGAAAAGCAAACGTGACGCAAATAGCGTCAGCAGCGTCGGGTGAGGCAAGACCGCGAGCTTTCATTTCTTTTTTGCTTTCCAAGAAGATTGTTCCCCGTGAATCAGGCTTCATCATAGGCGAAATCAAATCCGTCTTCAAGAACCTGTCGTTGGGGATGCTAGCAGATTTCAGCCATTCTCGCATATCTCCCCACATCTGCGCACGCATATTACCGTACATGATCGGGTTTTTGGATTTATTTCCAAAGTTTATGCCCTTGACCTTGTACCGCTGCTCTTTTAATCGATCGACAATACCCGCGCCCAGCCCGCCTTCGTCGATTACGACCAGCGCCGGCTTAAATTCTTCAATCGCCTCGATCACATACCCTACCACCGTCATGGTGTCGTCGCCCCTGTGGCGCATGATCTTGACAATATCCCGCCCTTGCCTGACCGCGATCACCGTGGCGTCCGCTCCAAACCGCGCCGGGTCTACGCCGATCACGATCGGGGCGCTGGCGTCCTTGTACTTGGGCCGGGCCATGGCGTCGTCTACCACGTTTGACGAAATAAACTGGTCATCTCCCGCACTTGGGAACATGCCGTAGACCTCAACGTGCGCTTGGCTTGAATCCGGCCCATATTCGTCAATGATTCGGTTGTAGACCGCCTTGTCGGTGCCCTCGACCGTCCTGGCATCCACAATTCGGGTGCGCCAGAACGCCCGTTTGCTGTTGAAAGCCTCGTAAAAGTATCCGGTGTTGCGCCGTGGGTTGGAAAACGCCAACCAGAAGCGGTTTGGCGTGTTTTCTGTGAAAAAGCCACCGGTCACCGCCCAGATGGAGTCGTCGATGCCGCTGGCTTCGTCAAAAACCACCAGCACACCGTCAAAGTTGTGCACACCAGCGTAGGCGTCGGGGTTCTCCGCTGACCACAACCTGCCTTCCACGCCCCAGTACCGGGTGCCCTTCTTCAAATCCCGCTCGACCAGCTCAGTCAGCCACTTGGCCGGCATGACGCGGGTCGCTGACACCTCAAACCAATGGCTATTGATGGCCATTGCCAGCCATTTGGTGATCTCGGCCCATGTGATCGAGCGGAGCTGGGACTCGGAGTTGGCCGATATGATGGTCGTCGAGCCAATGCGCGTGGCCAGCATCCAGATCGTGATCCAACTCACTAGCGCCGACTTGCCAATACCCCGGCCAGATGAGATGGCTTCTTGCAAGACATCAAAGTCAGCCTTGCCCTGATTCAGCTTGATGTGCTCGGCGATGTCCAGCAGCACCTCGCGCTGCCATTTGCGCGGGCCTTGGAAGTGTTCCAGTGGCGTGCCCTTGACGCCCCAAGGAAAAGCCAGCATCACAAACGCTAACGGGTTGTCCTTAATCTGCGGGCTCCACAGCCGGGCCATCAGTTCTTGCTCATCTTCAGCGCTGTACTTGGTGCTCTGCATGCGTGGGTAACTCTAGTTTAGGGCTTGGCTCATGGGCGATGACGTCGATGACCCTGGACTCAGCGTCGCGCAGCGCCTGGGTGATTGAAATGCGCTGGTCAACATCAATAGTGATAGATTGCTTGGCCACCCAACCGTGGACGTTTTGCAGGATCGCCAACGCCGCCTTGGCGTCGCCTTGACGCGCGGCGGTGTGCAAACACTGAGACATCTCCATCTCAGCGTCTGCCTTGCCTTTAAGCGCTGCCATTTCCGCAATGGGGTCAAGTTGCACCAATTGCCGGTACTCGGTAGGCAACAGGCCAGAAGCCAGCGCCAACGAGTCGCCCTTTAGCCCCAGCTTGGCAGCTTCGTAAATGCGGTTCAAGCGCGCCTCAGTCGCTTCAACCTTGCGCGGTGCAAAAGGTAGGCTTTCAAACATGTGCGGAGTTTAGGGCATGTGGGCAATGTGGGCAAACATTTTAAAAAATTTTGTTCACGGCCCCTCCGCTTCCGTGGCCTTTGGCCGCCGGCCCTACCCGGGGGGCCTCGCGCCAAAAGCAAACGGCCAGCAGCCGGTAACCTTACAATCCTTACAGTGTAGTACTTTGGTGGGGGGCAATGTGGGCAGTGTCCACATGACCCGGTGGCTCGCTGGCCATGACCATGTGACCATGTGGCCATGACCATGCGCGGGCATTTGTGGACAATGTGGACAATGTGGACACGTGTTTTCAGTCGCTGCCAAAATGGGGGGGGTGTGAGCATTCGTGGGTTTCACAACCTATTGTGTAACTACTTAGTATTACATATATTTTTTTTCATTGTTAACATCAAAACACACTGCCCACATTGTCCACAAATAGCTTTTTTCCTCTCAAAATCGGTCGATTCACGCATGCCCACACTTGTCCACGCAGTACCCACAAACGCGCCCACATTGTCCACAACGCATTAGGGTTTGTCCCTATAAAATAATCCTTGACAAGTGCAAGGCAATGCCTTACATTACATCACCGGCGCGATTTTGCACCGGCAGCAAGTCCAATATTCGAAAGGTTTCCATCATGTTATTTGCCCACATTTTCAACGCGCGCAAGGGTTCAGGTTTTAAATTTGTGATGTACATCACCGCCACGCCAGCGCTGCAAGGCCGACCGATTGAAACCGGTTATTTCTATAGCAAAGTGGCCGCGAAGAAATACGCGGCCGCGAAAAACGCGAAGGCTTGGAACTATTAAACAAACCCGGCCGGCGCGCAGCCGGCCGTTCATAAACTCAATTAATCGAAAGGTCCATCATGTCAAAAATTCTAGGTTATATCGCTTACGAAGGCCCCAGCACAATCGACGGCGCGCCCATTGTCGTTATCGTTAATAAAATCCACACTGATTCAAAAAACGATAAGACCGGCGCGATTGTGCAAACCTTCATCATCCGGTCCGATATCGCGCCCATGGCCGCGTTGCAAACCGGCGCGGATTACGCCATCTGCGGCGATTGTGGCCACCGGCCATATCTCATTAAAACCGGCGAAAGCGAAGAACCGCCATGCTATGTGCAAGTAGGTAAGAGCGTGCAAAGCGTATTCCACGCATACAAACGCGGCCGGTACGTCAAAGCGGACCCGGCCACAATCGCGCGCGCGCTGGCCGGTAAGATTGTCCGCATCGGCACGTATGGGGACCCTTTCGCTGCGCCGGTCCGCATGTGGACCCAAATAACCCGGTACGCTGCAGGCACGCGCGGTTATACCCACCAATGGGACCGCGCCGATTTTGACGTGCAAGCATGGGCGCCCCTAGTTATGGCCAGCGCGGACAATATTGATCAAGCGGCCAAGGCTAATTTGCTTGGCATGCGCGTTTTTCGGGTTTCCGTGGGTGTTGACGTGCAGCCAGGCGAAGCGGTTTGCCCGGCATCGGCCGAAGGCGGGCGCCGGTCCACATGCGCCAAATGCACATTGTGTTCGGGCACGTCAATTGCTGCGCGCGATATTGTGATCGCGGACCACGCGGCCGGCCACGCGCGCCGGGTTATCTCGATTGCCAATGCTTGACCTTATGTGGACCCTTCGGGGTCCATATCGGGGCGCGCATTGGTGCACGTCATCAACTAATTGAAAAGGGTAAAACATGAAAACACTAAAATTTAACGTTGGCGATCGCGTGGCATTTGCGCGCCACGTGGTCAAACGTTTGGGGCACGATAAACCCACGGCCGACGCGCGCGGCCACGTGGTGGCCATCGATGGGCCGGTGGTGGCCGTTGATTTTGCGGGCACGTGGACACCCCACGAAGACGGGTCGAACGTGCGCCACGTGCCCGGCGCGAACCTCACTAAGGTTATGGCCAATGGGGTGATATATGACCATTAAAACCATGCGCGCACGTTATCCCGGCCGGTGCGCGGCCACTGGCGCGGCCATTAAACCCGGCGCGTTGATCTACTATGACCCGAAAAGCAAACGCGCCACGCTGGCCCCGGTTTTCAATACGATAACCTTCATGGGCGAGCATGGACCGGCCACGTTTACGCGTAACGCGCGCGGCCGGTGCGAAGACTATCCATGTTGCGGGTGTTGCACTATTTAAAGGGAATCATCATGTTAGATACTTTTTTGGCCAACTTGAAAAAAGCCATTCGAGACAATGAAACCGTAACCATTGGTGGGGGCGTATTTACGCCGGATGAGTTACGCGAAATTTTGAAGGCCATTGAACCATGACCTACTACACCACCAAAGGGGCCGCGCAGGCCCTGGCCGATACCCTGGCCATGGAAGACGCCGACGCATGGCTTTATGAGGTCCACGCGAGCCCACGCGGGTTCTATGTGGCCGTTTTCGATTTTGATCACTTTTTTTTGGGGAATTTATGAGAGACATTTTCGCAGCCTTGATTATCGCGGCCGCGCTCACTGTGTGCGCGCTGGCTTATTTTGACGTTTTAATTAAATGAAGGACAACACCATGCAAACGATCACATTAGGGAAAACCCGATACATCACCATGCGCGACGACATCATGGCGCACCACGCAAAATGCACCGGCAAGCATAAGCCGGTCAAGTCTAAGGGGGCCATTAAGCGGTTTTATCCGCCCCATGGGGCCAGCATGACCACGGCCGAATACGTGGCCGCTTATGAGACCCTGAACAAGGGGCTAACCGCCTGGGGCTGGCAGCCCTTGAGCACTACCGTTACCGTGGCCAGCGGAGAGGATGCATATTATGAGGATAATTAATTTATTGTGGGGGCACCCTGGGGGGTCCAACCCCCGGCCGTGGCAAGTGTGGCGCGGCGATTATCTGCAAGGGTGTTTCCGCACCCGGGCAGCGGCCCGGGCATTTGTGAAGGGGGGTGGCCATGTTGCACCCAATATTTGAACGGGCCTTGGCACCCTATGCACCGCCGGCCGGGCCGGTTACGCTGGCCAGCGGCCGGGTGGTGGTCCACACACGCGAGCCCAACGGCGCGCAGCGCGCCACACCCACGCCGGGCGCCTACGCCATGACGCCGGCCGAATGGGCCGAATACAAAGGGGCGCGCGATGACGTTAACTAATTTTTGCGAGACGCCGCGCACCATGGTGGAGATCGAAGCGGAGGGGTTCACGCGCGATCAAGTCTACGGGGCCGTCAAACGCGGCGAGCTGGTGAACCAAAACCGAAAAGACGCATGGGGGCGCATCAAGCGGGGGGCGGGGCTTTTTACGGTGGCCTGCCCGGCCCCTGCGTATGATGCCGCGCCATTGGTGGCAGCATGGCGCTGATGTGCGCGGTCATTTTGGCCGCTATACTTGCGCTGCTGCTGGACCTCTAGCAGTTGCCAACCCTCACAGGGCCCCTCGCAGGGCCCTTTTTTTATGTCGGTTCTACCATGCGGCGCAAGTCGCTGCGCGAATACTCTCCCAACTCAGGGGCGCAGAAAACGTGCTTCTTCGTGTCATGGTCGCGTGACTTGATGCGGCCCATGTCCACCCAGCCCGCCTCTTTGAATGCGTGCAGTAGTGCGGCCTGGACGACCTTGGTGCCCGTGGGGGCGATGCCTTGCAGCCGGTCACAAATGCCGTAGAACGGCCCGCCAACGACACCCCGGGAGAATTCACCCGAGCGCCGGCGCATGAGGTCAACCAAAAACGATTCTGCGCCGCTCATGCCATGCTCGACCATGATGGCCTTGGCCTCGGTCATCGGGGGCGGCGCGTTAGGGTTCCACGCGCTCACGTCCCGGGTGTGGAGGTAATGGGCCACGGCGGCAAACCCGTCCCGGTGCTGGTACCAGTTCCACAAGCTCACCGCCTGAGCCTCTGGCAGCTTGGCCGCGTCGGCCCATAGGACGAACCAGCGGCGATCCTCTGAGGGCAGCGAGATGGCCACACGCTCATTGGAAAACGCAACGACAAACACGCGGTTGAGCGCATAGTAGGGGTGCAAGCCTTTGCGGTTGACCATGAGCAGCTCAGGGGGCGCGGCGATGATGGGTTTTAACGTGTTCTCGAGCGCGCGGCGGTCCCGGGCCTCGGCCTGGCGTAGCTCGGCGATTTCCATCACTTCGCACTCCAGCGCGTAGCCCCACTGAGAGTTAAGATCTTCGTTTTTGACCAGCGAGCAGTTGTTTTTGGCCGGTCCACCGATGGCCCAAAAGAACGGGGCAAAGAGGGTATCTTTGCCCGATCCATGGTTGCCACCCAAAAGGATCGCATGGTTGATCTTATGGGTGGGAAATTGGACCTTGTGGGCCAAGGCGTTGAGCAAATGCTCGCGCTCGAAGCGCTCGGGCACCATGCGCTCGACGTGGGCGAGCCACGGGGACACGTCGCCAGCCTTGGGCTCCGGTCGGGCATCGCGCCAGCGGTTGCCGTAGACCAAACCATCGCGGGCGACTAGGACCGACTCGCCGGCAGCGTAGGTGATGCCAACCAGTGACTGAGCGCCTTTGGCCTGGCGGTTTTCATCGAATGATGTAGCGGCCTCGATGCGGCGCTTGGTGTTGTGTATGGACTTGCAATCAATGTGGCGAAACAAGGCGTTAAACGTGCCGCGCGGTAATTCGCGCCGGTCTTGCATATCGAAAAACGCATCATCGGTCTGGACGTAAGCAAACCGCACATACCAGTCGGCCTTTTCAACGCGGCCCAGCTCTTTGCGTTCCACCTCGGCGATGACGCGCGCGGCCTCGTCAGGGTAATCGGCAGTTGGCGCTAACTTTGAAAGGGCTGACTCCATGGCTTGGGTGAGCAGCTCTTCGCGCAGGCCGGGGTTGTGGGCCGGGCCACCTTGGCCGGCCACCCACGTCAAAAAGGCGCGAGAGTCGAAGTCAACGCAATGCGAGTGCAGGCAGCAATAGGCGCGATTGGCGGGCATGTAGCGGCCCTCTGGGTTGCCGTCGGTATGCTCGGCACCATTGGGGCAGATGACCCCGGCCCAGCCCTCGCCATTGGGCTTGGACAGTAGCAGACCTTGGCCAGACAGCCACGCCATGACGTCATCCGCGCCATCGTCTGAGATGCGGATCGGGCGCAAGGTGAGCGAGTCGGGTTCGACCGGCGTCACGTCCAAGGCGGTGCAGATGTCGCCTAGTGTGTACTCTCGGTCGGGATGAAACTCGACCAGGCGCGCGGCGAAATTGTCGCGGCCGGGTTTGAGATTGACGCTGCTAGGCAGTCGGAAGTTGCGCACCGGGTTGCAGGCACCGGGGTCGGTGTAACCCGCCTCGGCGATGGCCTTGATGGCCGCGCTGAACTCGGCCTTGGTCGGCTGATCGCTGAAGGCGTAGCCCCACTGGAATGAGCCGGGGGATGTCTCCATGACCCAAGTGGGCTCAAGCGGCGGGGTCTTGGACTTGGTGCCAATGTCGTCGAGCATCATCACCAAGATGTACTCGCAGTTGGCAGCGGACGCTGACACGCGGCCGGTTTCAAACCGATCAACGATAAAGCTGGCCGTGTTGCCGTACCAGGCTTGATCCGCTTTGATGCGCTTGGGGTCGGGCAGAAATGCCGGCCAGGTGCATTTGACCGCCCCATCGGCGTGGAGCTGTATCTCGCCGTCTTTTAACTGTGGTTTTTGCCTGACAATCAGCGCTGTCTCGCCACTTGGGGCTAATTTTGTGATAAATTCCAGGAATTCCAACTTGTTTCTCCTTTAAGAGCCCGCCTGCCAGCGGGCTTTTTATTTGCCGTATACCGACATGATCGCCACCTCTGCGTCAAGGGGCAAGCCCTTGGCCCACTCGGGCGGCGTACACATCACCTCTTTCAATCGCACGGCCATTTCTTCTGGCCGGTCGGTCTCTAGCACCACCTCGTCATGGACGTGGAGCACCACGTCATCAAGCTGGCGCAGCGTATGGCGCAGCAAGTCATTGGCGGTGGCTTGGGTGATATTCTCACACGCTAGACCCTTCCAAAGCCTTGCACGCGGCCATTCTTTTGCGTCTGCTGCTGGTTTCCAAGCGGCCTTGGCGTAGGTCACACCATCGGCGTCCAGCTTGGCAAACGGGTAGCACAGCACCCGCGCGGAGGGCAGAGCGTACCAGAGATGTTGGCCGTCGAACATATAGGTGACCCGGCCCGCGCTGAACTCAAAACCTTTGTTTCTCATTGCTCGGGTGTAGGCTTCTTCTAAAGCCGACCAATAAGGTACAGACCAAGGATTAGCACGACGCCAGCCATCAACCATTCGCTTGGCCTCAAACTCGGTGAGCTGCACGCCATAGGCGCGGCCCATGGCTGCGAAAGCACCCACGCCACCGGCAAAGCCGCAGGCGAGCTCTTGCACCTTGCCGATCTGGCGCTGATCCTTGGTGACATCGGCCACGGCCACGCCGAAGGTGGCAGCAGCGTTGACCTTGTACACGTCCTCGCCCTTGGCAAAGATGGCCAGCTTATCGTCCCCACGGCCTGAGAGCCACGGGTTGGCGCGGGCCTCTATCGCCGCCCAGTCAGCCACGACCAAATGCTTACCCGGCGCAGGCACAAGCGCGGGTCTGAGCATTCCTTTGAGGACGTCGGTGACCCGCTTGCCATATCTTGGGACGATGGCGTGCCCTCTGACCATAGCGTTGCGTACGGCTGCGGGTTCTTCAGCGGTTTTACGGGTGAAATTGTGAACTTGGGCGCCGTAGCTAGAAGCACGGCCTGTAGCCGAGCCTCCAGCAAAGACAAACGCGCCTCGTACTCTCTGATCTTCCACATCGGCAAGCTGCGCGAGTCTGCTGAATTTCGCGACTGACGACGCCCATAGGTCGTCGGCGCACTGGATGACTTCTTGAACATGGGGTGGGACATCCTCACAGTTTAATAAATTGGCCCTGACAGTCTTGTCAATGCTGTACTTCATCTCGCCGTCTTTGTAGGTTTCCATGAGCTTGAGGGCTTGCGGCCCCACACGCTCGATGACCCACTGGCGCATTTTGGGGGAGCGCACGCTAGTGATCGCGCCCTCGGTGACCTCGGCCACGATCTGCTCGATTTCGACCAACTCATCGCTGGCGTACTTGATAGCCGCTTTGCACAAGGGCACATCGACCAAGACGCCCCGGTCGTTGATGCGTTCGTTGATGTGGTAGTCGAGCAGTTCGTCCTCTGACAGCGGCCGCAGCGCCTTGCTGATCGAGCGCATGGCCCGCACGTCTTGTTCGCAGTAGGCGATCATCTCGGCCATCAGGGCCGGGTCGTCGCGGAATGGCGGGATGCATAGCAGGCGAATCAACTGCGAGCCGCGATGGTCTTTCTTCATGGACGCGCCGGCAAAGCGCCCCACGTCTTCAAGCGAACCCGGCGCACAGTTGGCGCGGGCCTGGGTGGCGGTGCAGTAGAACTGCTCCAGATCAAAGTTGATCTGCAACACGTACCAGAAAATTAGGCGCTCAAACGCGGCGTTGTGGGCGTAGATTACGCCTTTGTAATCTTTGATTTGTTCGGGGAAGGGCTGCGTGGGCACCCACGTCTGAACGTCCTCATCATCAAAAGCCCACGACATGCACAGCACGTCGGTCGATGGGTCTTGAGCGTAGTTGTAAACGCCTGCGACTTTTAGGTCGCAGGCGCTACGGGTTTCAAAGTCAACCCAAAGAGTCATCAGGCAGACCGACGACGACGGCCAGCGGGGGCAGTCGCTTCAACGGCAACTTCGGGCTCACCGTCCATACTGACCCATTCGACAACCTCAAACACCGGGGTGAAGATTTTGCCGTAGCTCTTGTGGGCGTAGTGATCCTTTTTGAGGCGCACAATCGCCACTGGCTTGGCTTGGTCCTTTTCGACCTGTTCAGCCAATAGCACAGCCAAGGTCTGCACAGCGCGTTTGCCGCCCACTGACGTGGTGGTGTACCGCGCTTCCATGCCCTTGTCGTCGCCGCTGACACACTTGAGGCTCATGCCCACTTGTGTCTCCCAACCTTTTTTAGCGCCGGGGGGCGCTTCATCAAGCTCGGGCAACGGTTGAGACACCGACGCCATCTTCTCGGCCAGCACTTCACCATCGCCCCATGCGATGAAGCCGTGGACAAAGCTGAAAGGATTGATGGCCCAGGTGGAGTCGTCTTCCACTTCGGTCTGATCGGCACCGAAGACCCAGTGGCCAGTCTTGTCCATTTTCAGGATGACTGTGCCGGCTGGGCCCACGTCTGCTTGGATCGCGCGCAAAGCGGTTGAGAGGGTGGAGACTGCGGGCAAGCCCGCCTGAGAGAACGCTACTAAATTGGACATTTCTGTTCCTTATTGAAGTTTAGAAAGGGCAGCAGTCAACTGCTTCCCGATTTGAACCACCGCCGGCCTGGGATCACTCTCAGACGCGATGGTGGTACCCGAAGAGACGGCGACGACCAGATCATCGGGCAGGGCTTGCTTGCGCTTTTTGAGCGCCTTCTCAGCCTTGGCCGGTGAAATGATAGAAGTCTCCATCACCTCAGATTCTGTGAGACCAAACGCAAACAGGGCGACTTTGGCCTTGTCTTCATCAGTCCACTGTCTGATGGCACGCTTGGCCACCAACTTGTAATCAGGCAGTTTAGCACCGCTGTCCAGCATCTGAAGGGCCAACGCGCGCAGATCCGAAATCCACTGCTCCAGCATGTCGGCGTTCTTCAGATACGCGCTGATCTGGGGCGCGTCCAGGCTCTCAATAGACGTCTTCAAAGCCCGGTCAACAGCGCCGGTCATCTGTGGGCAGATGGGCTTGGCTGCGCACCAGCGGCAGTGGTCGCCGATCTTGAGTTCAGCGTCGGGCTGCTGCGCCAGCTTGACGGCCTGCACCAACTGCAACTCAAACTCAGCAATGCGCTTTGGCGTGGTCACCCAGCGCTTGACTTGGGGCGGCTGCACGATCACGCACTCGATCTCATCGACGCCATCAAACGCCCACTTGGCGGCCTCAGTGCGCATGGATGCAGCGGCGTAGAACATCAACTGCGGATTTTCCACCACGTCAACCATAACACCGTCACCGAATTTCCAGTCAAGTACAACAGCGCGATTGCCCACCCGGCCAATAAGGTCAGTACTGCCAAATACGCCGGGAAGTAGATCACCAAAGCCAACACGTGTTTCAGCTTCAATTTCCATCTCCTTGGTCGGGTCGATCTCATCGAGCGCGGCCATTGCAACTTTCAGCTTGTTGTCAATCAGCTCTTGCGTCAGCACTTGGTCTTGGTACTTGGTGCCCAAGTAATGCTCGGGCGGGTTGTCGCTCATCACGATGTCGGCGATGACGTTGTGCAACAGCGTGCCCTCATCGGCGTATTTGTTGCTGGGCTGGGGCGGCATCTTTTGCACCAAGGCCACTGAGCCTGGGCAGTTGATGACGCGCTTGGCGGTCGAGCCGCCGACGATGTTACTGTGTTTCATACTTTACCCCCCGCTCTTTTAGCAACTCTTTCCATTGCATCGCCGTAACTCATGCCCAATGCTTTTTCAATCAGCGCCAATGAATCGTCAATAATCTTGTCAAAAGTACCAGGCTCTACTTCTTTGATGACATTCAATGTCATCTTAGCGTCTTCCAATGCTTCAACGTCAGCGCTGTTGGCGCTATACAGCAGATCAATGTCTGCTTGAATAGGGGGCTTGGGCGGCTGTATCCGGTCAAACATTTGTTTTCCAAGGCTGTAAAAATCTTTGTTTTTACCAGTGCTGTTGTCTTTAGTTTTGCGTTGCATCTTGTGTTTCCTCTTTAGTGAATTTGATTTCGCCGTTGTAGCTGTAGGTTCTGATCTCTACTGTGTTGAAGGCGTCTGGGAATTTGGCTTGCGCCCATTCCAACAGAATTTGCTCTGCTTCTTTGGTGGTGATTTTCAGTTCCATGTGGACTCTCCTTTAGTTGATGAGCCTTGACTATAGCATAAAAAATAAAAGTGTGCTAAACTTTTTGACATGCTTGAAAAAGAAATCGAAAAATACTTCTGTTGGACTGTGGAGCGCATGGGTGGCAAGACGTGGAAGTTCACGTCACCGGGGCGCAAAGGCGTGGCTGACAGGATCGCTTGTTTGCCTGATGGCACTACATGGTTTGTGGAGTTGAAGACCAAGGGTGGCAGGCTGAGTGAGTTGCAGAAAATTTTTATGTCGGATATGGCGTTGCTGAATCAGCGCTATGCGTGTTTATGGACTAAGGAGCAGGTGAACGAATGGATTACAAAACAAAACGAATTGACAAACAAACAGCCAAAGCAGTAATAGAAGCAATGCATTACAGAAAAACACTTGGTGTATTTTGGGAAGCGTTTGGCTTGTACGAAGACGACAAATTGATGGGCGTTGTTTGCTACGGTCAGCCTTCTGCGCCTATACAAAAACACGCGTTTGCAAATCGTGATTTTAGATTGTATGAACTTACGCGTTTGGTCATAGATGGCGGCAACAAAAATTGCGCGTCTATGCTCATAGCCGACTCGCTAAAGTTGTTGAATGAACAACCGTCTGCTGTGATCAGTTACGCAGACAGCGCGTTAGGGCATGTCGGCATTGTTTACCAAGCGTCTAATTGGTTGTACACGGGCGCAACAACATCGCACGATAAGTTATACATGGTCGATGGAAAGGCGTTGCACCCTATGACGTTGCGCGATCAGTTTGGCGTTACCAATCCGACGGTGTGGGCCAAAGAAAACAACATCATTACGGTCAAGCCATCGC